>OIFD01000099.1_pt1 | contig 68372 bp, 63 predicted proteins | sample 1582021 | NCBI WGS metagenome assembly OIFD01 (sample SAMN07501059, study PRJEB24779) | human gut metagenome | isolation source: stool | host: human infant | place: USA: Pittsburgh, PA | reverse complement strand
AACTGGTCAGTAGATACACCAGAATTAAAAGAAAATGATGTTGTAAAAGCAGTTGCAACAGAAGATGGCAAGAAACCATCAGACGAAACAACAGCAACAACAGGCAAAGCTGATGAAGAAAAATCAGAAGCACCAACAATTAATCCAGTAAAAGTTGGCGACACAAAAATTTCAGGAACTGCAAAACCAAATGCAATAGTTAATGTAACTTATCCAAATGGAGATGTTACTGAAACAACAGCTGATGAACAAGGTAACTGGTCTGTTGATGCACCAGATGGATTGGCAGAAGGTCAAACTATTACTGCAATTTCAACAGAAGGTGGAAAAACACCATCAGATGCGGCTGAAACTAAAGTTAAAGGTAAGGGTACAAAAGTAGGCGGAGATGTTAAACCAGTTAAACCAACTGATGATAAACAAGACACTGGCATCAAAGTTGAAAATCCAAATAAAGATACAAAAGTTACAGCTAAAGATGAAGATGGCAAAGACGTTCCAGTTGAAATTGATGAAAATGGAAATGTAATTGTAACTCCAGGTAAAAATGTTGATGGACCAATCACTGTAACAATTGAAGATCCAGATCTTCCAGGTGGAAAAGTTGAAATCGAAGTTCCAGTTGAAGGACACGAAAAAGGAAAAGATGACAACAATTCTGATAAAGATGGTAATAAAACAATAGCAGACAAAACTAACCCAACTGTTCCTTCAAAAACTGAAGTTAAGGATAAAAACAACTTAACTGATGAGGAAAAAGATAAGGTTAAAAAAGCAATCGAAGATGCTAATAAAGATAAATTCCCACAAGGAACAAAAGTTGAGATTGGAAAAGATGGAACTGCTAAAATAACCTATCCAGATGGTTCAGTTGACATCATTAAAGGAAATGATTTAGTAATTCAAAAAGCAAATGCTGGTGCTAGTGGAAGCATAAATAGAGTTAATAGCTCTAATACAGGCAAAAATGTTAAAACAGGTGTAGGTTCTTCTGCAACTATTTTAGCAACATTGGCAACAGCTGTAAGCGGATTATTCGCTTCTAAAAAAAGAAAAAATGATTAAAATTAATTTTTTCGAAAATAAAAAATAATTTTTAGTGAAGACCTTCGGGTCTTCATTTTTTTGTTGGGATTTTTGGGTGTGGGTATAATAGATTTATGGAGGAATTTATGGATAGATTTTTAGTTTTTTTGGCTGAGGGTTTTGAGGAAATTGAGGCTTTGACTTTGGTGGATTATTTTAGAAGGGCTGATATTTTTGTTGATACGGTTTCTGTTGGCGATGATTTGTTTGTTTGTGGTTCTCACAATATTATTGTTAAGGCGGATAGGCTTATTGATGATATTGATTTGGATTTTTATGATGGGCTTTATATTCCTGGTGGTAGTGTGGGTGCGAAAAATCTTAGGGATGATAAAAGGGTTATTAATATTGTAAAAAAATTTGATGAGGAGAAAAAAATCATTTGTGCTATTTGTGCAGGGCCTAGTGTTCTTGATAGGGCAGGTATTGTTAGTGATAGGAATCTTGTTTGTCATCCTAGTGTGGAAAAAAGCCTTTTGAATGTTGGAAAAATTAAAAGTGACAAGCTTATTGTTGTTGATGGAAATATTTTTACGTCAAGGGGCGCTGGCGCTAGTGTTTTTTTGGCTTTGAAATTGATTGAAATGATTAAGGGGATTGATGTAAAAAATAGTGTAAAGGCTGGTATTCAGGAAGATTTTATTGAGAAATATTTTGGTTTTAATTTTTAATGTTAATTTTGAATAAATCAATTTTTGTTTTTATTGATTTATTCTTTTTTTGCCTTTTTCTTTTATTTAAAAAAAGGTCTATATATGTTAAAATATAAGAATACTGATAGGTATTTAATTTCTATAAAAATCATATTTTGGTTTTTAAATTTTAATTGGAGGTATTATGAAAAAGATTGGTAAGGTTTTATTGGCCTTTTTATTGATTATAGGGACTGGCTTTACGGGTTTTACACTTGGTAAGAATTCTTCTAATGATAATCGTATGATTTCTGAACAAAATCAAAAGCACATGGCTTCTATGGAAGCTATGAAGGAATTGATTGATGAGAATTTCCTTTTTGATTATGAGGATAAGCAATTATATGATGGTTCTTTGAAGGGTATGTTTGAAAATTTGGGCGATCCTTATACTGCTTATTATACAAAGGAAGAATTTGACAAGCTTATGGAAGATGTTAATGGAAAATATGCTGGCATTGGTGTAGCTGTTCAAGCTAGTGATGAGGGATATATCAAGGCGATTTCTGTTTTTGATGAATCTCCTGCAAAAAAGGCTGGCATACAAGTTGGCGATTATATTACCAAGGTTGATGGTGTTTCTTATTCTTCTGATCAATTGGAAGAGGCTGTGTCAAAAATTAGGGGAAATGTCGGAGAAAAGGTAAAGATTACTGTCCTTAGAAAAAATGCTGAGGGCAAGGCTGAGGAAAAAGATATTGATGTTGAAAGAGCCGATGTGAAGGTTGATACTGTTGAAAGCAAAGTGGTTGAAAAAGATGACAAAAAAATCGGCTATATTAAAATAAAACAATTTGAGGATGTTACCAAGGAAGAATTTGGCAAGGAGCTAAAGGCTTTGAAGGATGCTAAGGTTGATGGTATTGTTATGGATCTTAGAAATAATCCTGGTGGTGGGCTTGATGTGTGTCTTGCTATCGCTGATACTTTTTTGGATGAGGGTGTAATTGTTTCAACTGTTGACAAAAAAGGCAAAGAAATTGTTGAAAAAAGCGACAAGGAAATGGACAAAACTCCTATGACTGTTCTTATAAATGAAAATTCTGCTTCTGCGTCAGAAATTTTGGCTGGAGCTTTTAAGGATAGAAAAAGAGCAAAAATTGTTGGAAAAACTTCTTTTGGTAAGGGCATTGTTCAAAAACTTTTCCCTCTTGATGATGGTTCTGGTGTAAAAATTACTATTAGCGAATATTTTACACCAAACAAAACTAAAATTCACAAAATTGGTGTAAAACCTGATGTAGAAGTTGAAGATAAAAGTGAAAATGGAGCTTTGGATATAGAAAATCTTGACAAGGATACTCAATTTAATAAGGCTTTGGATACATTATTAGAAGAAATTAAGGGGTGATATTATGAACAGCTATAACAGCGAGCAAAGGATTGAAGAACTAAATAATCTTTTAGAAAAAAAAGATATTCCGGCTTTAAAGGATTCTTTGAGAAGAACTAACCCCGTAGATATAGAAGAATTTATGTCTGAGCTTGACAATGAAGCAAGTTTGATTGTTTATAGGCTTTTGAGAAAAGACGATGCCGCTGAGGTGTTTGCTGAATTAAAACAAGATGGCAAGCACAGACTTTTGACTTCTATTACTGATCCTGAGCTTGATGCTATTGTGAAAGCTTTAAATTTCGACGATGTAATTGATACGCTTGAGGAAATGCCTGCAACTGTTGTAAAAAGAATTTTGAGAAATTCTGATTCTGAAATGAGAAAAAGAGTAAATCAATTTTTACAATTTCCAGAAGATTCTGCTGGAAGTTTGATGACAACAGAATTTGTAGAAGTAAATCCAGAAATGACCTGCCAAGAAGTTTTGGACAGGATAAAAAAAGTAGGTTCAACAAAAGAAACTATTTATACTTGCTATGTAACAAATACTACTAAATCTTTATTGGGATATGTTTCACTAAGGTTGATTGTAACAAGCTCATTAGATACAAAAGTTAAAGATTTGATGTATGAAGATGTAATAAGCGTGGAAGCTTACGAAGACCAAGAAGATGTAGCAAAAACTTTTAGAAGATATGGTTTTACAGCTTTGCCAGTTGTTGATAGCGAAAGAAGGCTTATAGGAATAATCACAGTTGATGATATTATGGATATAATGGAACTTGAAACAACTGAGGACTTCCAAAGAATAGCTGGTACAACACCAGATGAAGAAGAATATTCAAGCACATCAGCATTAAAACTTGCAAAAAACAGATTGCCTTGGCTAATGTTTTTGATGGTTTCGGCATCATTTACATCAACAATTTTAAAATCAAGTCAAAGGGTAATAGAATCAATAATTGCCCTAAATATGTTTATACCAATGCTAACAGACTCCGGTGGAAACGCAGGAAGCCAATCATCAACTCTTGTAATTCGTGGAATGGCAACAGGAGATGTAGAACTTGAAGATTGGTATAAAGTAGTATTTAAAGAATTTGAAGTTGGAGTTATAGTAGGAGTTGTAATGTCATTTTTAGCATTTTTAAAATGCCTATTATTTGACGGAGTAGCTATGGAAGTTGCAGCCATAGTAGGAACAACAATTTTTGTAATAATAATCATAGCAAAAGTTGTAGGAGCCTTACTACCAATGGGAGCAAAAAAATTAGGCTTTGACCCAGCAATAATGGCAAGCCCGCTAATAACAACAATAGTAGATTCAATAGGATTAATATGCTATTTCCAAATTGCAAAATTAATTATGGGAATATAAAAAATTGCTTACTTTGATTAGTAAGCTTTTTTATTTTTGAAAATTGGTGTAAGAAATTTTAAAAAATAAAATAATTCTTTAGTAATAAAATTAAATTAAGAATTACCCATCCCGACTAAACGCAACGAAGTGGAGTGCATGGAGGGCTCTCATTTTAAAATATGGCAAAATAAATAGACTGGAAAAGGAAATTTATGCCCTTATCCAATCTAAATTTTATTATTCTTCGCTATTTTCTTCTTCTAATTCTTCTTTCACTTCTTCGTGAACGGCTTGTTTTATTTCTTTGTTGTCTATTATGGAATTTTCTGCTAATCTTTCTAGTTTTTCTTTTTCCATTTTTCCAAATTCTTCGTCGTCATCTAGTTTTCTTTTTGTAAGAACAGATATTGCAAATCTTCTTCTCATTTCGTGTTTGATTTCTTCTCTTTCATTAAACCAAGCAACTACTAGGATAATTGTAAGTATCATTCCTAAATATCCTAGGATTGGATAGAGGATTGACATTAATTTTTTAAAGCCTAAAAATGAAAGTCCAAAACCCATTAGGGTAAATATTATTAAATTTCTTCTAAATTTATTTTCTGTATCGGAAAATCTTCTTGCTGCTGAATAAAATAGGGAAATGGCTGTGTTAAAAATCATTCCAAAAATAATTAAAGACATCATAAGTCCCAAAATAGGGTGGATATTTTCTAAAACAATTTGCATTGGTATATCGGAATCTTTTATCATTGGCAGGGTAAAAAATAGGGTAAGACCTACTAGTGCTGTAAGAATTGCTACCATCAATCCTCCAAGCATTCCTCCAAGTCCTGCTTCGGCTGAATCGGTTTTGCTTCCTCCTAGGACAAATGCCATGGAGATTCCGCTAATCATGCACAAGCCAAAATAATTTAGTGTGGACAAGCCTATGTTTGGAAGTGGGGATTTTACACTTTGTCCAATTTGATTTAAACTTTGCCAATCTGGTTTTATGGTTATAAAAGTATAAATTGCTCCAAGTATAGCAAAAATAATTATTAGTGGTGTAAAAGCACCGATTACTTTTGTTACTTTATCGAAATCTAACATTCCAATAAAAATTACTAGTAGGGTACAAATTAGTGAGCCAACCCATGGTTTAAATCCAAATTGTTGATTTAAATTTGAGCCTGCACCTGCTATCATTACGAAACCCATCAAAAAGCAATTAATTATTAGGGCAAAATCCATAAATTTTGTCAAATATTTGCTTGAAACTTCTTCGATGACATCGATATGACTTTCTGCTAAATAGTGAGAGCCAAGTTGAAGAATTATTCCTCCAACTAAAACGTGCAAAATTCCTATGGCTATAAGTCCAAATAGCCCTGATATTCCAAAGGAAATAAAATATTGCATTAGCTCTTGACCGCTTGCAAGTCCTGCTCCGGTTAATACGCCTACATAAGCTAGCATTATACTTATAGTTTTTTTATTCATTATTTCTCCTTTTTGTTTGTTCTCCTTTAATAAAAAATTTTTTATAATAAAAGTGTTGGTTTATGCCAACACTCAGACTGTTGACAAACTAAAAATTTTCCCCATTTCGAGCGAACGTAGTGAGTCGAGAAATCTCATGAGATCTCTCCATGCGTTCGTTTCACTCACTTAGTCGAGATGGGTTGTAGCGTAATTATATTTTTAAATTAATAATTAATTACTAAACTGACTTTGTCTACGCTATGAGTGTTGGTTTATGCCAAGGCTTTTTGTTTAAGAAAATTGGTTTATTACTACTTTTGGTATTATTTTTTCAATTTCTTCTCTTGTTGGTAGGTCTAGCACTTCTGCTGTTGCTGTTGCTGCTGCTACGGCAACTTTGTATGCTTCGAGATAATCGCTTGATCTTACCAAAGTTCCTATAAATCCTCCTATCATTGAATCACGACAGGCTACAGAATTTACTACTTCATTTATGTGAATTTCTTCGGATATATATGAATGTCCATTTTGGCTAAAAAACATTGAGCCTTTTTTGCCGTATGAAACTATGGCGTTTTGTGCTCCCATTTCTATAATTTTTTTGCCGTACTTATCCATATCTTCTATTGTTTCAATTTTTGTTCCAAAAATTTCCATCAAATCTTCTATGTTTGGTTTTACTAGAATTGGTCCTTCTTTTATAACGTCTGGCAAATATTCTGCTGGTATGTCTGCTATAAATTGTGCCTTGTTTGCTTTTGCTATTGAAACCATTCTAGAATAAATATCTTTGTCAGATTTTTCTTCCATTGGTGGGACTGATCCTCCCATAACAATTGTATCGCCTTCGCCAACTCTTGATAAATAATATAAAAGTTCATCTACTTCGTAGTGGCTTATGTTTGGACCTTTTGAATTTATTGTTGTTTCTTCGTTATCTAGTAATAATTTTATATTTGTTCTATTTTCTTCTTCAATATTTACAAAGTCCGTCATGATATTTTCTTTATCAAGCCAGTCTTCTATAAATCTTCCTTGATGTCCACCTGTAAATCCAGTTGCAATTGTAGGGATTTTTAATTGTGATAAAACCCTAGAAACATTAAGAGCCTTGCCTCCTGGAAGGGTAAATTCATCAGATACATGGTTTTTATCGCCAATATTCAGGTTTTTTACTTCTAAAATTACATCCACAGATGGATTTAGGGTAACTGTATATATCATAATTCCTCCAAATAATTAATCTTTTCTATTTTTATTTTTTTATACTCTTAAATCATAAATTGCTTCTATGACTTCTTCCATGTGAAGTCCTCTAGAACCTTTTACAAAAACTAAAGTTGATTTTGTTATTAAAAATTTCAACTTATCTATTAGGTCATTTTTGTTTTCAAAATAAAAACTTCTGTTTTCTGGGAAATTTTCAAGACTTGCCTTGTACATTTCTTTGCAAAGTGGGCCATAGAATAGGCAATAATTTATTTTTTTGGGATCTATATCAAGTCCTGATTTGTAATGAAGATTTTTTTCTCCATCGCCAAGCTCAAGCATATCTCCCAAAACTACAATTTTATTTAAATATCCATCCAAAAATCCTGCAAGCTCAAGTCCTTGTTTTAAAGATTGAGGATTTGATTTGTAGGCATCGTCAAGAATGTCAAAGCCATTTCTTTCTATTAATTCATTTCTGTTTGCATTATTTGAAACTTTGGCTAGACCATTATCAATTTCTTCAGAAGAAAGCTTAAATAATTTTCCAATTAGAACTGCCAAGGCTCCGTTATAAACTTGATGAGTTCCTAGCAAAGGAACTAAATAATCTTCGTTTTCGTATGAGAATTTTGTGTAAGTGCTTGAAAATTCTTTTGGACATACTTTAAAATCCACTCCATCTTCCTCGCCAAAACTTATTGTTTTTTGTTTTATTGTGTAGGAAGGAAGAACTTTTTTTAATATTTCATCATCGCCATTATAGATAAAAGTTCCATCAGCTTTTAGGCCTTCAAGAATTTCAAGTTTTGCTTTGGCAATTCCTTCTCTTGATTTTAATTTTAAAAGATGGGCATCGCCAATATTTGTAATCATTGCCATATCTGGTTTTGCAATATTTGAAAGGAGAGAAATTTCTCCAAAATCTTCTGTGCCCATTTCGACCACGCCGATTTGTGTTTTGTCTGAAAAATCCAAAAGAGTCAAAGGAACTCCAATTTCATTATTTAAATTTCCTTGAGTTTTTTCTACCTTATATTTTTCTGATAAAACTGAATGAATCAAATTTTTGCTGGTTGTCTTGCCATTTGAACCTGTGATTGCAATTATTTTTATATCAAGTTCTTGTCTGTATGCTCTTGCCAAATCTTGCAAGGCTTTTTTTGTATCAGAAACTTTTACAAAGGGAATTGAAATTGACTTTGGAATTTTGTAATTTTCGTCAATCAAAAAGGCAACAGCTCCGGAGTTCTCACATTCTTCTATAAAAATTCTCCCATCAAATTTTTCTCCAACTATTGGTATATAGAGATTATCTTTTTTGATTGTTCTAGAATCAATTGATATTCCTTTAATTTTTGTTTTAGAATACTTTTGGTTTGAAATTTCTCCACCAAGCATTTGTGCAATTTCTTCTAAAGTTCTTTCAATCATTTAAATCTCCTTTTTTGAAAACTTTTAAAACCTTCTTCAATTAGCATATCAAGAATTTGTGAAAATTCTAGGTCAAAACTAATTTTGCAAAGTCTTGCAAAAAATGAAGTTGGGGTAAAGCCAGGGAAGGTGTTTATTTCGTTGATGTAAAATTCATTATCTTTTAAAAATATATCAACTCTTGCAAATCCTTGGCAGCCACAAGCCTTGTAGCATTTTTTTGCAAATTCTAACAAATCTTTTTCAAGCTTTTCATCCATTGGATAAGGAAGCATTTCTTTTGTGGATTTATCAAAATATTTTGCATCATAGTCAAGGAAAATATGGTCAGTTACATAAGCTCCAGGCTTTGATGCAATTAATTTATTATCGCCGATTATGGCAATTTCTACTTCTTGGCCTATGATTGCCTCTTCAACTAAGATTTTTTCATCATATTTTAAAGATTCTTTTCCAAATTTTAAAAGGTCGTCAATATTTTCTGCCTTGTTTACTCCAACTGATGAACCATTTGCTGATGGTTTTACAATCATTGGAAACTTAATATATTCTTCGCATTTTTTTGCAAAATCAAGGTCGAAAGATTCTTCGTTGGCATAAAGGTATCTTGCTTGTTTTAATTTATTTTTTTCGAAAATGTCATTTGCAGTAACTTTGTCCATACAAACAGAAGATGACAAAAGTCCATTTCCAATATAAGCTGTGTCAATTGCATCCAAAAATCCTTGGATAGTTCCATCTTCTCCATAAGTTCCATGAACGCAAGGAATTATAATTGTATTTTCCTTATCCTTATCTTTTAATTCTAAAAGAAAATCAGAAATTGATTCTAAAATATTTTCTTTGCATTCTTTTACAAGTTCAAATTCATCGTCTGTATTTATAAAATCGAAAGCTTTTGAAAATCTACCTTTTTTATCAATATAAACAATTTTTAAATTGTATTTGTTTTTGTCTAAATTTTTTGAAATATTAAGGGCACTTCTAAGAGCTATTTCATGCTCGCTTGAAGGTCCACCGCATAATAAATAAGTATTAATCATATATCTCCCCACTCTAATTTTATATAAAAATTTTACTACATATTGGAAATTAGAGCAAATAAAAGAAGATTTTATTGAAAAATAAATTAATATTTATTATTTTCTTTTGAAAATTTTCGTGTTTTTATTTCTACAAATAAAAGTATAATATTTAAAAAAATAAAAATAGGGGGAAATATGGATTATAAAGATTTACAACCAAAAGAAGTTTTTCATTGGTTTAAAGAAATTTCAAATATACCAAGAGAAAGCGGAAATGAAAAAGAAATTTCAGATTTTTTGGTAGATTTTGCAAAAAAAAGAAATTTAGAATATTGGCAAGACGATTTTTTAAATGTATATATAAAGAAAGAAGCAAGCAAGGGCTTTGAAAATTATCCAGAAGTTTTACTCCAAGGACACATGGATATGGTTTGTGTAAAAGAAAATGGTTCAGACCACGATTTTTCTAAAGATCCAATTGAGCTTGTAATAGATGGAGATTGGCTAAGAGCAAACAAGACTACTCTTGGGGCAGATGATGGAATAGCAGTAGCTTACGCTCTTGCAATTTTGGATGATGAAAAAATTTCACACGGTCCAATTTCTGTTTTGATAACAACAGGCGAAGAAACATCTATGGTTGGAGTTAATAATTTAGATACAAAAAAATTAAATGATCCAAAATATTTATTAAATATTGACAGCGAAGAAGAAGGAATTCTTACAATTGGATGTGCTGGTGGAATGGATATAAAATATTCTTTTGAAAAAGAATACGAAAAATCAGACGGAGAATTTATTTCAATTGAGCTTAAAAATTTCCAAGGCGGACATTCTGGAATGGAAATTGATAAGTACAAACTAAACGCAATCAAGGGACTTGTTAGAATAATTGATGGACTAGATTCATACAGGATTGGAAAAATTACAGGTGGAGTAAAAAGAAATGCAATTCCATCAGAAGCATATGCGATAGTAGAAGTAGATGATGCAAAAAAAGCAATAAAAAATCTAGAAATAATAAAAGATGAAATTATCCACGAATACAAAAATTCAGATCCAAAAGGCGAAATAAATATAAAAGAATGTAAATTTGATGGAGAAGTTTTAACAAGAGATTTGTCAGAAAAAATTGTAAATTCAACAATGATTGTAGCAGACGGCCCTGTAAAAAAATATGCAGGAAATTTAGTTACAAGTTCAAATCTTGGTTTAATTGAAGAAGATGATAAAAAAATAAGTTTTGTAATTCTTGCAAGAAGCGAAGTAACATCAGCAAAAAGATTTAGAAGAGATGTTATAAAAAAACAAGTAGAAATGTTTGGAGCAAAAGTAGAAACATCAAATGAATATCCAGGTTGGGAAAGAGAAGATAGCGAACTTTTGGAAATAATGAAAAATGTTTGGGAAAAATTAAATGGAGAAAAACCAGAAGTTTTAACAACCCACGGTGGACTTGAGTGTGGTTTGTTAAAGCAAGATATGAATCAAACCCAAATGGTATCATTCGGCCCAGAAATAGAAGGCGCCCACAGCCCAGAAGAAAGAGTAAATATAAAATCAACAGAAAATAATTATAAATTCTTAATAGAGCTTTTAAAAGAATTAAAATAAAAAGAGATTTGTAGCTTTTCATAGGGTATACAAAGTCAGTTTAGTAATTCATTATTAATTTTAAAATAAAATTACTCTACACGCCATCTCGACCGACTGGAAGGAGTGGAGAGATCTCATGAGATTTCTCCACTAGTTGCATAAGATTAATAGGGATAAACAATCGAAATAAACGATTGTTTATCTGGTCGAATGGGAAAAGTTTATATTTTGTCAACAGTCAGAGAGGTTTGCACCTCTTTTTTTATTTTGCTAAGTAAGATAATTAAAATCCTTGTTAAAAAATTTTTTCGTGCTATAATATTTACAGAAAAGGAAATCATTTTCTAAAAATTTAATATTTTTTTAACTATTATTTTCAAAAATGCAAGTATTGTATTATGATAGGAAAACGTGTATAATATATTTAAGATTTAAGGATTATAGTTAAAAAAATAATAGTTATAGAATTTTATTTATCAACAATTAATGGAGGTAATATGTACGAGGAAAAAGTTACGCTTGTAAATGAAATCGGTTTACACGCAAGACCTGCTTCTATATTTATTAGAGAAGCTGTCAAGCATGCGTGCGATATAAATGTAGAAAAAGATGGAAGAATTTATAATGCAAAATCAATTATGTCAGTTTTGTCTATGAGTGCCGGAAAAGGCGAAGAAATTATAATAAAGGCTCAAGGCGATGACGAAGAAGAAGCTGTAAAAAGTTTAGTTGATTTGGTAGAAAATAAGTTATCTAATTATTAGGAATTTAAATTTACTTAAAAATAAAAATTAATACTTATTTAGAGAACACTTTTGATAGAAAAAGTGTTTTTTCTTTGCGAAAATTTTTAAAATTAATTATTTTGTAAGGCTAAAAAAATTTAAAAATTATTTTTTAAAATTTCATATAAAAATGTTAAGATTTCAAGTTTTGACAATCCGTACTAAAGCAGTATACTTTAAATGTATATAAATTTATTTTCTCAAAAGTTAGGAAAAAAGAGGTAAGAAATGAAAGAATTATTAAAAGTTGAAAATTTACATGTTTCAGTTGGAGATACTGAAATATTAAAAGGAATAAATTTAAAAGTTAATGCTGGAGAAGTTCATGTAATAATGGGATCAAATGGTTCAGGAAAATCTACATTCATGAACGCTGTAATGGCAAATCCAGTTTACGATGTAACAGAAGGAAAAATATTTTTTGAAGGAGAAGATATAACAGATTTAACAACTGACAAAAGAGCAAAAGCAGGAATTTTTATGTCTTTCCAATCTCCTGATGCGATTAATGGTGTAAAACTTAGAGATTTTTTAAAACAAGCAAAGGAAGAAGTTACAGGAAAAAAACCTTCAATTTTAGGATTTAATAAAGAACTAAAAAAAGAAATGGATGATTTAAAATTATCTGAAGAATATGCAAACAGATATGTAAATGTAGGATTTTCTGGTGGAGAAAGAAAAAAATCAGAAATTTTGCAATTAAAAATTTTAAATCCAAAACTTGCTATGCTTGACGAAACTGATTCAGGACTTGACGTTGATGCTGTAAGAATTGTAAGCGAAGGAATCAAAAATTATTTAAATGAAGATAATGCTGTAATAGTTGTAACTCACCACAATGAATTATTAGAAAACATTGATGTTGATTATGTTCATGTTTTAAAAGATGGAGTAATCAAAGAAACATCTGATGCAAGCCTAATGGAAAAAATTGAAAAAGAAGGATATGAGTGGGTTTAATATGACAGAAAAAAAATTTGATGAATCATCCTTTAAGGATATTGATAGGGGTATTTATGATGTCATTGACAAATTTGAATACTCAGATATTTCCGACAAGGGTTTGAATAAAAAAATAGTTGAAGAATTGTCAAAAAAGAAAAATGAACCAGAATGGATGCTAAAAAGAAGATTACAATCTCTTCTTATTTTTGAACAAACTGAAAATCCATCTTGGGGACCAGATCTTTCTGAATTAAATATGGCAGACATAACAACTTATGTTAAGCCAAAAACTGACAAAAAAAGCAATTGGGATGCTTTGCCAGAAGAGATAAAAGATACTTTTGATAGGCTAGGAATTCCTCAAGCTGAGCAAGAATCTCTTGCAGGAGTTGGAGCTCAATATGACAGTGAGGAAGTTTACCATTCAATTCAAAAACATTTGTCAGATCAAGGAGTAATTTTTACAGATTTTGATACAGCTTTGAGAGAACATGAAGAAATTGTTCACAAATATTTTCAAAGAGCAATTCCACCAACACTTCACAAATATGCAGCCCTTCACGGGGCAGTTTGGTCTGGTGGTTCTTTAATTTATGTTCCAAAGGGAGTAAATGTAGATATTCCTCTCCAATCTTATTATAGGTTGAATGCTCCAGGAGCTGGGCAATTTGAACACACAATGATTATTGCAGAAGAAGGAGCAAAAGTTCATTTTATAGAAGGATGTTCTGCACCAAGATATAATGTTGTAAATCTTCACGCAGGAAGCGTAGAAATATTTGTTCACAAAGATGCTGAAGTAAGATTTTCTACAATAGAAAACTGGTCAAGAAATATGTACAACCTTAATACAAAAAGAGCAATCGTTGAAGAAAACGGTCAAGTTGAATGGATTTCTGGATCATTTGGTTCAAAAGTTTCAATGCTTTATCCAACCACAATTTTAAATGGAGAAGGAGCAAGAGCAGAATATACAGGAATAACTTATGCATCAAACGGTCAATATATTGACAATGGCTGTTCAATGATTCACAACGCACCAAACACTTACTCAACTGCTCTTACAAAATCCATTACTCAAGGAAATGGAAAATCTATGACAAGATCTTATGTAAAAATTGGTAAAAATGCTAAGGGATCAAAGTCAACTGTTGATTGTGAAAACTTGATGTTATCACGTGAGTCAAAATCAGATACAATTCCAACTCTTGATATTAGAAATGATGAAGTTGATTGCGGTCACGAGGCAAAAATCGGATCTCTTGACCAAAAACAAATTTTTTATCTAATGAGCAGGGGAATTCCAGAAAACGAAGCAAAATCTATGATAGTAAGAGGATTTGCAGAGCCGGTTGCAAAAGAATTGCCTTTGGAATATGCAGTTGAGATGAACAATTTGATTGATATGGAATTGGAAGGAGCAAATGGCTGATGGAAAAAGTAAATGTAATGAGAGAGCCTACTTGGTCATACACCAAGCTAAATTATAGTAAAAAAGCTCCAAGTTTAAATGAAAAAAAAGATTTTTTAAATAAAGAAAGTTCAAATGAAGAAAACAAATCTTTAGATGAAATTTTTAGTGAAAAAAATTATGGACTTTCAAAAGATTTCTTACAAGAAAATAAAGAATTTAATAATTTAGATATTTATAGAGATGTTGATGGAGAAAAAGATTTAGAATTTATAAATTTAAATCTTGATGAAAATTCAAATCAATTGGTAAATAAAATTGATATAAATGCAAAAAAAGGATCAAAATCTTCATTTTTAATTAATTTTTCTCAAACAAAAGGAGAATCTTCTTACCTAAATTCTTTGATAAGAGTAAATCTTGAAGAAGATTCTTTTGTAAAATTGGTTGTAGTAGTAGATTTATTAGAAAATTCTCTTAATTTACAACAAATTTCATCAATTATTGGCGACAGGGCAAATTTTGATATTTCTTATATTGAACTTGGTGCAGACAAGTCTTATGTAAATATTAGAAATTTCCTTGATGGAGAAGAATCAAATCTTGAAGAAAATGGAGTTTATTTCAAACAAAACGAAGATTTTCTAGACATCGGAGCTTTTAACGATCACAAGGCAAAAGTAACAAATTCAAATTGTATGTTTAATGGTGCTCTTAAAGGAAAAGCCGAAAAAAGATGGAAGGGTGTAGTTGATCTTAAAAGAGGATGCGAACACGCTGATGGAAAAATTGGAGATTATGCAGTAATGCTAAGTCCAGATGCTATTAACAGGTCAGCTCCCGTTTTATTGAATGAAGAAAAAGATGTAGCAGGAGAGCACGCTGCAAGCGTTGGAAGATTTGATAAGGCGATGTTATTTTATATAATGAGCAGAGGATTTTCTAAAAGAAAAGCAGAAAGCTTGATGCTTGAAGCAAATTTCGCTCCAACAATTGATAAAATTGACCACGAAGAATTGAGAGAAAAAGTAAGATATAAAGTTCACACAATGAATACGAGGGATTAGATGGATATAGAAAAAATAAGAAAAGAATTTCCATTTTTGGACGAAAAAAATACTGGGAAAAAAGTTATTTATCTAGATTCTGCGGCAACTAGTCAAAATCCAATTTCAGTTATAAATGCTCAAGCAGATTATTACAAATATTCAAATGCAAATCCTCACAGAGGAGCTCACTTTTTATCTTGGAAAGCTACAGAAGCCTTTGAAAATACCAGAGAAAAGATAAAAGATTTTATAAATGCTAACAAAGATGAAGAGATAATTTATACAAGAAATGCAACAGAATCTTTAAATCTTATTGCCTATTCTTATGCGGCTGAAAATTTGAAAAAAGGTGATGAAATTGTAATTTCAATTTTAGAACACCATGCAAATTTAGTTCCTTGGCAAAGAATTTGTAAAGAAACCGGGGCGATTTTAAAATATGTTTATTTAAATGATGATTATTCTCTAAATTATGACGAATTAAAAGAAAAAATCACGGAAAAAACAAAAATTGTTTCAATCACAGCCTCATCAAATGTGACTGGAGAGATGACTGATCAAAAGTTAATTACAAAACTTGCTCATGAAGTTGGGGCAATTTCAATAGTAGATGCTTGCCAACTTGCTCCTCACAAAAAAATTGATGTAAAAGATTTGGATTGTGATTTTCTTGCTTTTTCAGGACATAAAATGTATGGACCAATGGGAATCGGAATTTTGTATGGAAAATATGATTTGCTTGAAAAATTAAAACCATATAATCTTGGTGGTGATATGATTGAATATGTTTATGAACAAGAATCTACTTTTGCAAAACCTGCCCAAAAATTTGAAGCAGGAACTCAAGATGTAGGTGGTGTTGTAGGTCTTTCTGCTGCCATTGATTTTATGAATGAAATTGGTGTGGAAAATATTTATGAACATGAAAATAAACTTGCAAGATATGCCTATGATTTGATTAAAGACATTGACCATATAAAAGTATTTTTCCCAGAAAAAAGAAATACAGGATCAGTTGTAGCTTTTACTTTTGATGATATTCATCCACACGATGTTGCAACAATTTTGGATATGAAAGGAATTGCTGTAAGAAGCGGCCACCATTGTGCAATGCCACTTCATACTTATCTTGATGTATCTTCAACTTGCAGAGCATCATTTGCAATATATAATACTAAAGAAGAAGTAGAATATTTTGCAAAAGAGCTTAAAAATGTAAGAAAGGTGATGGGACTTTAATGGACTTAAATGATGTTTATACTCAAGTAATTTTAGAAAATTCTAGAAATCAAAAAAATAAAAGAAATTTAGAAAATCCAGATATAAAAGAGCCAGGCCACAATCCATCATGTGGAGATGAAATTGTTTTGGAATTAAAACATGATGGAAATATAATAACAGAGGCGGCTTTTACAGGACACGGTTGTGCAATAAGCCAAGCTGCAACTTCTGTAATGTGCGATGAAATTGTAGGGAAAACAATTGATGAAGCGAAAGAGATGGCAAAAATTTATATTGGCATGATAAAAAGAGAAGATATAAGTGATGAAGATTTGGAAAAAATTGGAGATGCGGCAGCTTTCCAAAATATTTCAAATATGCCACAAAGAGTAAAATGCGCACTTTTATCTTGGAAAACTTTAGACGAAGTGATAGATAAAGATGTCAAATAATAATTTTTTCAAAGATTATAGGATTTTAGAATTTATAACAAGTGCAATAACTTTTGTGCTTTTAATAATTCTTACCGTAATTCAATATATAAGTGAAAAGAAATATTGGTGGCTAATTTTATTAGCAAGCATATTAATGGGCGCAAACGCCTATGTAAAATATAAAAAATTTAAAGAAAACAAAAAGCATTCTTAGAAAAAATCTAGGAATGCTTTTTTATTTAAATTTTTAAAATTTTTCAAAATTATTTTCTATTAATTTTTCTATAGCTTCTCCAACTCCTGCTTTATTATTTGATAAAGTTATATAATCTGCGTGGGGTTTTAGATAATCGTTGGCGTTTTCCATTGCAACGGAAAATCCTGCCATATCTAGCATGGGAATATCGTTCATTTCATTTCCTATTGCCATAATTTCATCAATTTTGAAACCAAGTTTTTCGCTCATTAATTTTATGGCATTTCCCTTGTTTGCGTTTTTGTTCATAACTTCAATTAAAACTGGAGCAGTTTTTGCGTAGTAATAATTTTCGTTTACAAAACTTGGCATATTGTCCATTACTTTTTCAATATTCCAAGGCCATCCCATAACCAAAAATCTACCAAAATTTTTATCTTCATCAAAATTTTCATAGGAGATTTTTTGTAATTTTAATTTTGTAATAAAAGAATCAAATCTTGTCAAAATATTTGGATTTTTATGTCTTGTATAAAAACTATCATCATCCATGGCTGAAACTTGAACTTTAAAATTTTTTAAAGCCTTATCAAGATTAATTAAATCTTTTGGTTTTTGAAAAACTCCTGTGATAATTTCCTTAGTGTAGTTGTCAAAAATATAGGATCCGTTTTGGGAAATTGAAAAATGACCTTCGTGTTCTAGGTCGAGTTCTTTGACATAAGGAAGAATTCCAGAAAATGGTCTGCCACTTACTAGAGCTATATGTGCTCCTAATTTTTTTGCTTTTAATATCATTTCTTTATTTTTTTTGGGAAGACGTCTTGTATTTGTAAGCAAGGTTCCGTCTATATCAATTGTTATTAGCTTAATCATAGTTTGATTATATCATATTTTTTTGAAATTTCTTATTTTTATTAAGTCTTTTTTTATGCTATAATTACAAGATGAGAAGGAGATATTATGAAGTTTAAAAGATTTTTAACAACGATTATGGTGGCATTATTTGTATTTTTTTCTTCAAATGCCTATTTAAATAAATTACAGGATAAAAAAAATATAGATAATTATGGGGCTGAGGCTGCTGAAAATAATAAGGAAAAAAAGGTTGATAACGAAATTCTTGTGCTTTTGGTTGGAGTTGATGCAAGTCAAAATAAAGAAAATCCTGAGCCTACAAGGACAGATACAATTATGCTTTGTAAAATAAATTCTGAAACGGGAAAAGTTGATATTTTATCAATTCCTAGAGATTCTAGAGTAAAGGTTAGGGATGAATTTACAAAAGTAAATCACGCTCATGCTTATGGTGGAATTGAACTTACGTTAAAAACTTTAAGAGATTTTTTGGGTCTTGATATTGACTATTATGCAGAAATAAATTTTGAGGCTGTTGTTAATATAGTTGATGAAATTGGAGGAGTAAATTACAAAGTTCCTGAAGGAGTAAGACTTGATGAAGGAAATACACATATAAGACCGGGAATGAATAAAATGAACGGACAAGATGTATTAACTTACTTGAGAGCTAGAAAAATTTACCAAAATGCTGATCTTGGTAGAGTTAATGCTCAACAAGAATTTATGAAAGGAATCATAAATGAATTGGTAAAAAAATCAAAAACAATAAATATGACTTCCTTGGTTGAATCATATTTTAAAGATGTAAAAACGAATTTACCATTGGGAACTATGATAGATTTTGCTAGCAAAATGTCTAATTTTTCTTCAGAAAAATGTAAAACTTACACTGTTCCAGGAAATCCACAATATATTGATGGAGTAAGCTATTATATTCCTAATTACGAAGAAACTTGGAAGATAATTGATAAAGTATTTTCAAAATATAAATTAAAATCTTGGAAAAAAGAAGATAGTTCTTATTGGGAATATCAAAACTATACTTACACTAACGATAATGAAAATTCAAATGAAGATTATCAAAATTCAAATAGTAATGAAGAAGACGAAGAATATTTGGATGAGGATTATGAAGATTTGAACCAAGAAGACGAAGAAAATACAGAAGATGAAAATTATTTCGATGAAGATGTGAATAACCTTAATGAAGATAATTAACAGGTGAAAAAATGGACGAGAAAAGAAGAGAAAGAAAAGACGAACATATTGAAAATTATCTTAGAAGTGAATTTAAGTCAAAAACATTATTAAACAACGTTTATGTGGAACACAATGCTCTAAGCAATGTAAATTTTGATGAAATTGATACATCAATAGAATTTATGGGAAATAAAATTTCTATGCCTGTGATGGTAAATGCAATGACAGGTGGAACTGAAATAAGTGAAGATATAAACGAAGATTTATCAAATATTTGTAGAGAATTAAATATACCAATGGCTGTGGGAAGCGAATCAATAGCCATAAAGGATAAAGATTCAAGAGAGTCTTTTTCCCTATTAAAAGATAAAAATGTAATAAAAATTGGAAATCTCGGTTGGGAAAATAAAATCGAAAATTTTGAATTTGCAAAAGATTTAATAGGAGCATCTGCTATGCAAGCTCACTTAAATATTGCCCAAGAACTTGTTATGGATGAAGGAGAAAGAGATTTTTCTAAAAATTTTGAAAATTTGGCAAATATTAGCAAAAATATTTCAGTGCCTTTGATTGTAAAAGAAGTTGGCTTTGGTATGAGCAAAGAAGTGGGACAAAAACTTTTAGATATTGGCGTAAAATATATTGATGTTGCCGGAAAAGGTGGCACAAATTTTATAGAAATCGAAGATATGAGAATATTTGACAAGGATTATTCAGAATTTTATTCATGGGGAATTCCTACAGCAAAATCAATACTTGATGTAAGAAGTTTGTCTGATGATTTTTTCTTAATAGCAAGTGGCGGAATTAGAAATTCGTGTGACGTTTGCAAATCTCTAATAATTGGTGCAGATATGTGCGCAATTTCTGGAGAAGTTTTGTCATTTCTACTAAGAGGCGATTATGATTATGCAATCAAATATCTTAAAGAATTAAACACAAAAATAAAAATATTTATGGCTCTAGTTGGAGTAAAAAATATAGAAGAATTAAAAAAAGTTCCATATAAATTAACAGGAAGATTAAAAGAATTAATAGATGAAAATTAATTTGAAAAAATTTAATAAATTATTAAAGAGGAGAAAATTATTTCTCCCAGAGCGTAGACAAACCCTCAAGCACGAATATCGGACTTCAAAAATTGTTGATTTCTAAATTCCAAAATTCTAAAAACGCAAACTCGCTAACGCTCAAACAGTGCGTTTTTTTGACGAATTTTAAAATTTGAAATCAAATCAATTTTTTCCGTATGATATTATTAGCATGAGGATTTGTATACTTTATCAACAGTCTGAGGAGAAAATTATTTCTCCTTTTTTTATTTTTAATTTGGGTATAAAAATAATGTAATATTTATTATAGAAAGGAGAAGTATGTTAGGGGATATTTTATTGGCTCTGTCATTTACGCTTGCATTTATATGTATAGTTGCTATAATTTTTACTGATAAAAAAATTTTATTTACCCTTATAGCAATAGCTTTATTTATATATTTTTACAAGTCTAATCTTGACAGGGGCGAAGCTGATATGATGACAATAATAGCTTTTATATCGGGCATTTTGTTACTTGCTATTGAGCTATTTGTACCTGGTTTTGGTATTATGGGAATTTCGGGTATTATTTTAACGACATATTCGCTAATGGATAGTTTTGATAATTCCCTATTTGGAATTTTGATTTTACTAATTACTGCGGCATCAATTTTTTTGAGTGTAACAATTTTTGTAAGATTAGGATTTTCAGCAAATTTATTTGACAAGGCTGTTCTTGTTAATACTCAAACAAAGGAAAGAGGATATAATTCCAAAAAAGATTATACATATCTTTTAGGAAAAAAAGGAAAAACGATAAGTATTTTAAGACCTACAGGAAGAATTACAATTGATGGAAAAATTTATGATGGAAAAACTTATGGAGATTTCATCAAAAAAGATGTAGGAATAGAAGTTGTAGAAATAAAAGATGGACATATTTATGTTAAGGAGGATATATAATGCCGATAATAATACCAGCTTTAGTAGTAATTTTTTTAATAGTATTTTTGACACTTGTGCCAATTGGTTTGTGGATTACAGCAAGATCATCTGGAGTGCCAGTTTCAATGGGCTCACTTGTTGCAATGAGATTTAGAAGAATTAATCCAAGTCATATAGTTTATGCTTTGATTAAATCTCATCAAGCAGGAATTCAAATTTCAAGTTCTGATTTGGAAAGTCATTTTCTATCAGGAGGAGATGTAAACCAAGTTGTAGATGCCTTGATTGCAGCAGAAAGAGCAAATATAGATTTAAATTTTCAACAAGCAGCAGCAATGAATCTTGCAGGAAGAAATGTTTTTGAAGCCGTTCAAGTTTCTGTAAATCCAAAAGTAATAAATACACCAACCATAGCAGCCGTTGCAAAAAACGGAATTGAAGTTAAGGTTATTGCAAAAGTTACAGTAAGAGCAAATATCGAAAGACTTGTAGGAGGAGCTGGCGAAGAAACAATTATAGCAAGAGTAGGCGAAGGAATTGTAACAACAGTTGGTTCATCAGACACACACGCAGAAGTTTTAGAAAATCCAGATAATATTTCACAAACAGTTCTAATGAAAGGACTTGATAGTGGTACAGCTTTTGAAATTCTTTCAATAGATATTGCAGATGTAGATATAGGACGTAACGTTGGAGCAGAATTACAAAGAGATCAAGCAGAAGCAGATAAAAATATTGCCCAAGCGAAAGCCGAAGAAAGACGTGCCCAAGCTATAGCACTTGAACAAGAAAACAGAGCGAAAGTAGTAGAAGCCCAATCAAAAGTTCCACTAGCAATTGCAAGAGCACTAGAAAGCGGAAATCTTGGAGTTTTAGATTATTATAATATGAAAAATATAAACGCTGATACTCAAATGAGAAATAAAATATCAGAAACTGATAGCAGAGATGAAATTTAATGGCAAAAGATAATTTAAAAACCAAGTTTTATAAATTTATTTATCTTCTTGATAAGGAAAATAATAAAGAAGAAGGAAAAGATACACCAGATTTTGATACTTGGTTAAAAGAATTAAAAAAAGAAGAAAATAATAATCTAAAAAAACAAAAAAAATTAAAAAAGAAGATGACATTTGGACAAGCCATGTCATCACTTGCAAAAGATACAAAAAATAAATCCAATAACAAAAAAACATACACAAATGATTATCAAAGATTTGAAAGAAAAAATCAAGAATCTTACAATGAAAAAAAAGTAAGTGAAAAAAAATTATACAAAAAACCTAAACAAATTTCAAAAAATCAAATCGAAGATTATTGGAAAGAAAATGAAAAAATAAAATTAGAAAAAAATGAATTAAAAAAGGCGATTATCTATTCAGAAATAATAGGAAAGCCAAAAGCAAAAAGATGAGTTTCTCATCTTTTTTCTTTTGCAACTAAGATGGTATAATAAACTAAAGGAGTGATTAAAATTAAGGAGATTATAGAAATAAATAATACCGAAATAATTATGGGTTTATTCGGTAATTTTGATAAAAATAGAAAATATATTGAAAACAGATTTGATGTAAAAATTAAAACTGAAAATGGAAATATAAGTTTAAATGGAGAAGAGGTTAATTTAAATCTTGTAAAAAAACTTATTGAAGAAATTATTCAAGTAATAAAAAAAGAAGGAAATATTGACTATCAAAAATTAAAATATTTTTCTGATATGCTTGTTTCTGAAAACAAGGAAGTTATAAAATCTTCTCTTGATAAAGTTATTGTTACAACAGCAAATGGCAAACCAATTAAGCCAAAAACTTTGGGCCAAAAATCTTATGTAAATATGATTGAAAATAATGATGTGGTTTTTGGAATTGGGCCTGCTGGAACTGGAAAAACTTATTTGGCTGTTGCAATGGCGATAAGAGCTTTTAAAAATAATGAGGTAAATAGAATTATTCTTACAAGACCTGCCGTTGAAGCGGGAGAGAGTTTGGGATTTTTGCCAGGAGATTTGCAAGATAAAGTTGATCCATATTTAAGACCTCTTTATGATGCACTTTTTGAAATTTTTGGTTTTGAAACTTATCAAAATTTGGTTGAAAAAGGCATAATCGAAGTTGCACCACTTGCTTACATGAGAGGAAGAACTCTTGATAATTCTTTTGTAATTTTAGATGAAGCGCAAAATACAACTTTTGAGCAAATGAAGATGTTTTTGACAAGACTTGGCTATGGCTCAAAAGCCATTATAACTGGAGATATAACTCAAATCGACCTTCCTCGTGGGAAAAATTCTGGTTTGAAATCTGCCTCAAGAATTCTTAGAAATGTTAGAGGAATAGAATTTATGGAATTTACTTCAATCGATGTAGTAAGACATCCTTTAGTTCAAAGAATAATTGAAGCTTATGATAAGGCAGATAAGGAAAAAGAAAAAAATGAATTTAATAATAAATAATGAAACAAAAGAAGAAGTAAACATTGAAAAATATCTTGAAAAAGTTATTAGAGAAGTTTTAAAGCTTGAAGATATTGATGAGAAAAAATGTGAAATATCACTTTCTTTTGTTGATGAGGAAAAAATAAGACAATTAAATAAAGATTTTAGGTCAATTGACATGGTAACTGATGTCCTATCTTTTCCAATTGAAGATTTTTTTAATGAAGATAGGGAAAATATATTGGAAAAACCCTATCTTATGCTTGGCGATGTTGTAATTTGTCTTGATGTTGCAAGAAAGCAAGCAGATGATTTGGGACATTCTTTTGAAAGAGAAGTAATGTATTTAACTTGCCATTCAATTCTTCATCTTTTGGGCTATGACCATATAGAAGATGATGATAAAAAAATCATGAGAGCTAAGGAAAAAGAAGTGATGAAAAATCTTGGAGTATTCAAATGAAAGATGAAAAACAATTAATTGAAGAAATAAAAGACCAAGTAAAAAAAGAATTAAAGGAAGAAAAGAAAAAAGAAGATGAGGCAGAAAAATATATTCCAAAAGCAAAAAGTCCAGGAGAAAAATTTGTAAAAGGATTTGATTATGCCTTTGAGGGTTTGGTTTTTGCTATAAATAATGAAAAAAATATGAAATTTCATGTGCTAACATCTATTCTTGTTTTATTTATTTCTTTGTTCTTAAATGTTTCAAGAGTAGAGATGATGTTTTTGGTTTTTTCAATTGCCTTTGTAATTTCCTGTGAGCTATTAAATACTTCTTTGGAACAAGCTGTAAATCTTGGTGGTGGAGGAAAAAAATCAAAAGAAGCAAAAGCCAGCAAGGACTTGTCAGCAGCGGCAACTTTTGTATCAGCTATGAACACACTTTTTATTGCTTATTTGGTATTTTTTGATAAGGTTGCAAATTTTTCATCATCAGTTGTACTAAGAATTTCAAGAAGACCATCCCATCTTGCCCTTATAACTGTATCAATTGTAATAATTTCTACCATATTTTTTAAAGGAATTTTTTACAAGGGCCATGGAACAGCTTTTCATGGAGGCTTTGTTTCAGGACACACATCAATTGCCTTTTGCCTTGCAACAATTGGCTCAATGAGAATTGATGAAGGATTTTTGATTTTTGTATTTTATGGTCTTGCAATTATAGTTGCAGAAAGTCGTTTTGAGGCAAATATCCATTCTCTTCCAGAAATTATAAGAGGAGCGATTTTGGGAACGGCGACAGCTTTATTAATATTTGGAGTATTTTCATGAAAAAAGATTTAAAAGAATTAATACAAATTGCTATAGAAAATAAAAAAAATTCCTATTCGCCTTATTCAAAATTTAGGGTATCAAGCCTAGTTTTGACAAAAAAGGGAAATATTTACAAGGGAGTAAATATAGAAAATGCAGCTTATTCAGTGACAATTTGTGCGGAAAGATCTGCACTTGCAGGGGCAATAAGCGCAGGCGATAAAGAAATTGATACAATAATTATTACAGGGGATAGTAATATGACTTATCCTTGCGGAGTTTGCAGGCAATTTATGGCAGAGTTTTTAGATTCTGATTCAAAAATTGTAATAGCAAATTCAACCAATGATTATAAGATATATGGACTTGATGATATTCTTCCATATAACTTTTCAAAAAAAGATTTGGAGGAAAAATGAAATCAGGTTTTGTATCGGTAGTAGGAAGGGCAAATGTAGGAAAATCTACTTTGATGGAAAAAATATTGGGAGAAAAAATCTCAATAATTTCAAATAAACCCCAAACTACTAGAGATGAAATAAAAATAATATATAATGACGAAAATTCACAAATAATTTTCTTGGACACACCAGGTATCCAAACGCCAAGAAATAAACTTCAAGAACATTTGCTAGAAGTTTCAGAAGATAGCCTAAAAGATTCTGATATAGTGACATTTATTGTTGACAATTCTCTAACAATTGGAAGACTTGATAAGATGATTTTGGAAATTTTAGAAAAAGTAAATGCTCCAAAAATTCTTCTTATAAATAAATGCGATCTTTTAGAAGAAGGAGAAATTGAACAAATAAAAAGAACTTACATAGGATTAAATACTTTTGATTATATAATTCCAATTTCAGCTTTAAACGATGAAAATATTGGAAAATATATAGAAACAGTAAAAGAAATATTGCCAGAAGGCCCACTTTATTATCCATCTGATATGATAACTGACAAAAACGAAAGATTTATTGTGTCAGAAATTATCAGGGAAAAAGCTTTGAAAAATTTATCAAATGAAATCCCTCACGGAATTTTTGTAAGAATCGATGAATTCAAAAAAAGAGAAGATAAAAATTTATATGACATATACGCAAGTCTTATTTTGGAAAGACCAAGTCACAAGGAAATAGTAATAGGGAAAAACGGTAGTAAAATTAAAAAAATCGGCATGGAAGCAAGATGCGAAATTGAAGTTTTTATGGATAGCAAAATTAATTTGAAATTGTGGGTTAAGGTCGAAAAAGATTGGCGTAAAAAACAAAAATTGGTGGATAGGTTTGGTTACAAGTGATAATTCAAATGTAGAAGGTTTCGTATTAAGGGAATTTTCCTACAAAGAGTCAAGCAAAATCATAGAAATTTTTTCAAAAGATATGGGAAAAATTTCCATAATTGCTAAGGGAGTTTTGAATAAAAAAAATTCAAATCTTTCTTCAACTCAAAGATTTGTAAAAGCCTCATACAATCTTTATAAGTCTGGGGAAAAATTTTTTGGAATAAGAGATGCGTCATTATTAAAATCTTATTCGAAATCAAATAAAAATTTTGATATAATAATATACAAATCGGCAATTTGTGATTTGTTATTAAAAACAATTGATTATGACCAAAAAGACTTAGTTTACAATTTGTTGGACAAGACTTTTGACAGTTTTGAAAAAGCAAGTGAAAATTATTTAAATATTTTTCTTTGCTTTTTATTAAAGTACATATCTTTTTCAGGTTTTAAACCAAATTTAAAAGAATGTTCCTTGTGTGGATCAAAAATTAATCCTAGTGATGCTTATTTTTCTATAAAAGATGGGGGCATAGTTTGTTCATCTTGCAAGAAAATAAAAAAGGATATAGTATATCTTACAAGAGAAGAATATTTGTATATTTTAAAATTAATCTATACGCCAACTGATGAGGTTTCAAAGATTAATTTAAATATTGAAAAGGAAAAAATTATAAATTTGATAGTAAGCTATGTATTGAAATGTTTGGAAATTAGAAAATTTAGCTCACTTGATTGGGTAATGAAATTAGTCAAATAATAGGAGAAAAAATGTATTTTGAAGATTTAATGCTAAAATTAATAAAATATTGGGAAGAACAAGGTGCATCAATCATGCTTCCTTACGATTTGGAAAAAGGTGCAGGAACAATGAATCCTCATACTTTTTTGAGATCTTTGGGAAAAGAACCTTGGAAAGTTGTTTATGTAGAACCATCAAGAAGACCAGCTGATGGTAGGTATGGAGAAAATCCAAATAGATTATACCAACATCATCAACTACAAGTTTTACTAAAACCAACTCCAGAAAATATTCAAGATTTATATTTAAAAAGTCTTGAGGTAATTGGAATTAATCCAAAAGAACACGACATAAGATTTGTAGAAGATAATTGGCAATCACCAACTCTTGGAGCTTGGGGACTTGGCTGGGAAGTTTGGCTTGATGGAATGGAAATAACCCAATTTACTTATTTTCAACAAGTAGGCGGAATAAACTGCGAGCTTGAAAGTGGAGAAATAACCATGGGCCTTGAAAGAGTTTGTATGTATTTACAAAATGTAGATAATGTTTTTGACATAGAGTGGTCAAAAGATTTAAAATATTCAGATGTTTTCCAATTGCCAGAATATGAAAATTCAAAATATTCATTTGAAGATGCTGATAGCGAAGTTTTGGAAAAATTATTTGAAATTTATGAATCAGAAGCAAACAGATTAATTGACAAAGGACTCGTATATCCAGCTTATGATAATGTATTAAAATCATCCCACACTTTTAATACTTTGGATGCAATGGGTGCAATTTCTGCATCAGAAAGAAGCCACTATATTAAAAGAGTAAGAGATATTTCTAGTAAGGTTGCAAAATCTTATATTGAAAAAAGAGAAGAACTAGGATATCCACTTTTAAGAAAGGATAAGTAATGAGCAAATATTTATTAGAAATAGGAGTTGAAGAATTTCCTTCAGCTTATATAAATTCAACAAAAAAACAACTTGAAGAAAAATTCAAAAAATTAATTGAAGAAAATAAATTAAGCGTAGAAGAAATAAAAGTAGAATCCACTCCAAGAAGATTTGCAATTTTATTTGATGGACTTGAAGAAAATAAATCAAATGAACTTATAAGTGTAAAAGGTCCTTCCAAAAAAATTGCCTACGATAATGAAGGTAATCCATCAAAAGCGCTTTTGGGATTTTTGAGAGGACAAAAAGCTGAAGTATCTGATGTAATTATTAAAGATTTTAAGGGCGAAGAATATATTTATGTAGAAAAAAAAGAAGAAAGCCCTTCAATAAAAGAAGTTTTACAAAAAAATGTTTATGAACTTGTAAAATCTTTAAATTTTCCAAGATCTATGAGATGGGGAGGAAGATCAATTAGATTTGCAAGACCTATTAGATATTTTCTTTCATTATTAGATGATGAAATTTTAGAATTTGATGCTGAAGGAATTAAAGTATCAAATACAACAAAAGGTCACAGGGTTTTAGGAAAAAGTGAAATTCTTGTAGAAAAAATTGAAAATTATATAGAATTACTTAGAGAAAATTATGTAATTCTTTCTTATAAAGAAAGAAGAGAAATAATTTTAAGAGGTCTTAATCGCTATGCCAAAGAAATTGGTGGAAAATTTTTAAAAGACGAAGACTTACTTGAAGAAGTTATAAATATTGTCGAATATCCTACAGTTTTGATGGGAGAGCTTGATCAAGAATATTTAAAATTACCAAAAGAAGTAATTGTAACACCAATGAAAGATCATCAAAGATATTTTCCGATTGTAGATGATAATGAAAAATTAATGCCATATTTCTTGCTTGTAAGAAATGGGGATGATTTTGCCAAAGAAAATGTAATAAATGGAAACAAAAAAGTTCTTACTGCAAGGCTTGAAGATGCAAAATTTTTCTATGATATAGATAATAATAAAAAATTAGAAGATTATGTGGAAGAGCTTAATAGATTGACATTTTTTGAAGGACTTGGTTCAGTTTATCAAAAAACTGAAAGACTTATTTCTCTATCAAAAAATTATCTTGATGAATTTAAGCTTGGAGAAGATGTTTCAGATAATTTATTAAGAGCAGCCTATCTTTCAAAGGCAGATCTTGTAACAAAAATGGTAATAGAATTTACAGAACTTCAAGGCACAATGGGAAGAATTTATGCGACAAATTCAGGCGAAAACAGCCAAGTTGCAAATGCAATTGAAGAAGCCTATAAGCCTAGAAGCTCAGAAGATTCACTACCAAAATCAGTTGCAGGAATTGTTTTATCAATCGCTGATAAAATTGATACAATAGCTGGACTTTATATAATTGAAAATTATGTAACAGGAAGCCAAGATCCTTTTGGACTTAGAAGATCAGCAATTGGAGTTATAAATATAATTGCAGATAATAAAATTGATGTTGATTTGAAAGATTTAATCAAAGATGCCCTTTTTGTTTATACAGAGAAAAATGAAATTTCTTTTGATTATGATAAAACTTTAGAAAAAATAGTAGAATTTTTCATCGATAGGCTTAAAAATATGCTCATAGACAAGGGCTTCCGATATGATTTTGTAAATGCAGTTCTTGCTACTGGAGAAACAAATATTTTATCAGTTATAGAAAAAGTAAAATCTGTTGAAGAATTTGTAGAAAAAGAAAATAGCGAAGAAATTCTAAATTATTTTACAAGAATCAATAATTTTACCAAGGATTTTGAAAATACAGAAGTAAATGTAGAAATGCTTGACCAAGGTTTAGAAAAACAATACTACGACCTTATAGAAAATTTGGATTGCGAAAAATATTTAAGCCAAAAATTATACACAAAAGCCCTAGAAGAAATTGCATCTACTATGGACCTTGGTAATGAATATTTGGATAATACAATGATAATGGTTGAAGATGAACAGTTGAAAAATAATAGGTTGGCACTATTAAATAAACTAGCAACAAATATTTCTAGAATATTTAATATAAAAGATTTAGTTAAATAGGTGATAGCATGGATTGTGATGTATTGAATGTTTATATAATCAGTGATTCCACTGGAGCAACAGCAGAAACATTTGTAAAATCAGTAATAACTCATTTTCCGAATGTAAAATTTGAAGTTAATAGAAAATTTAATATTGATAGCGAAAAAAAAATTAACAAAATTGTTGAAAAAATTCCTGAAGATTCAATAATAATCCAAACTATAGCTGAGAAAAAACTTGAAGAATATTTGAAACAAAAAGCTAAAAAAGAAAATATAAAAGTTATAGATATATTAGGGCCAGCTCTTTCACTTTTTGAAGAAGTTACAGGGCAAAAAGCTCTAAGAGAAAAAAAACTCACAAGAAAATTATCTGATGATTATTTTTCAATGATAGAATCCATAGAATTTGCCGTAAAATATGACGATGGCAAAGATCCAAGAGGAATAAAAGAGGCAGATATTTTACTACTTGGAGTTTCAAGAACATCAAAAACACCTGTGACTATGCTTCTTGCAACAAAAGATTATAAAGTTTTTAATCTTCCTTTAGTTCCAGAAATAAGACTTCCAGAAGAAGTTTTCGAAATTGATCCAAAAAGAATTATAGGTCTTACTATTGATCCTGATAAATTATCAAAAATTAGAGAAGATAGGTCAAAAGGCCTTGGCTTAAAATCAAAAAGCGAATATTTTGATAAGGAAAGAATCAATAGAGAATTAAAATACGCAAAGGGAGTTTTTGAAGATTTGGATTGTAAAGTTTTTGATGTAACATTAAATACAATAGAACAAACAGCCACGGATGTTCTAGAATATTACAAAAAGAATTTTTCTTAAAAAATATGCTGCTTTTGCAGCTTATTTTTTATGTGGAGGAAGATTATGGAAAATACCAAACTTATTTTATCAAGACGACTTATTATTAGAAAATTTGAAAAGGAAGATTTAGAAAAAAATCTAGAATTTATAAAAGATCCAAAATTTTTTTATTTTACAAATTTAGAAACAAAAGAAGAATTAATTGAAAAAACTGCAAAATATTATAAAGAAAAAGAAGATTATAATTTTTGGCATATTGTAAAAAAAGGAATGAACGATTCAATAGGAGTTGTTAAAGCCTTTGATAAAGACGATGGAGTAGGTCTTTTTATAATTATAAATAAATCACTAAGAAACAGAGGATATGCAAGAGAAGCCCTTGAGGCAGTCATAGATTATTTCTTTACTCTTGGCGAGAAAAAAGAAATTTATTTAAAAGCAGAAAAAAATAATGGAGCTTTTAAATCTATTATAGAAAATTTACACTTTAAAAAGTATGATGAAGATATAAAGTATAGCTACTACAAGATGGATAATCTTGATTATATGAAATATTTTGCAATATTTGGAGAAATATAGGAGGGATAGATGGAAAAAAAATCCGAAATTATGGTATTGGACTTTGGTGGCCAATATAACCAACTTATTGTAAGAAGAATAAGAGAAATGGGAGTTTATGCATCACTTCACGATTGTGATGTTGACTTAAAAACTCTTGATCTTGAAAATTTGGACGGAATAATTTTGACAGGCGGCCCACAATCAATTCACAGTGACGATAGTCTAAAATTAAATCCAGAAATTTTAAATTTAAACGTGCCAGTTCTTGGAATTTGCTATGGAATGCAAGCTTTAGCTTATCATTTTGATGGAGAAATAAGTGAAGCAGAAAAAGGAGAATACGGAAAAACTCCTTTATTTGTTGACCAAAGATCAAAATTATATGAAAATGTAGCGCAAGAATCAATAATTTGGATGAATCACAGAGATCAAGTAACAAAAATTGCCGATGGATTCAAAAAAACTGCTTGGACATTAAACTGCCCAATAGCAGGATTTGAAAACGAAGAAAAAAATATCTACGCAGTACAATTTCATCCAGAAGTTGCCCATTCAGAGTACGGATTTCAAATATTAGAAAATTTTGTTTTAAATATTTGTAAAGCAAAAAAGACTTGGATAATGAAAGATTTAGCCAAAGAAACAATAGAAAATATAAAAGAAAAATATGATGGAGAGAAAATGATTTGTGGATTATCTGGTGGAGTGGATTCAACAATAGCTGCAACACTTGTACACAAAGCAATAGGGAATGATCTTCAATGCATATTTGTAGACCATGGTTTATTAAGAAAAAACGAAGCAAAATCCGTTATGGAACAATACAAAAAAATTGGACTAAACGTAAAAATGGTAGATGCTTCAAAAGAATTTCTTGATTTACTAAAAGGCGTAGAAGAGCCAGAAGAAAAAAGAAAAATAATAGGAAACCACTTCATAGAAGTATTTGAAAGAGAAGCCAAAAAATTTGGCGATGCAAAATATTTAGTACAAGGAACAATTTATCCGGACGTAATAGAAAGCGGAAAAGGAAAAGGTTCAGTAATAAAATCCCACCACAATGTAGGAGGCCTTCCAGAAGATATGCTCTTTGAAGGAGTAGTAGAACCACTTAGAGAACTCTTCAAAGACGAAGTAAGAGCACTTGGAGAAAGCATAGGTGTTCCAGAAGAAATGGTATGGAGACAACCATTCCCAGGACCAGGACTTGCAATAAGGGTGTTGGGAGATATAACCGAAGAAAAATTAGAAATAGTTAGAGAAACCGACGCAATCCTAAGAGAAGAAGTAAAAAATGCAGGATTAAACAGAGAAATTTGGCAATATTTCACAGTATTTACCCCACTAAGAACAGTAGGAGTAAAAGGCGACGAAAGAAGTTACGACTACGTAGTAGTGGTAAGAGCAGTATCAAGCAAAGACGCAATGACAGTAGAAGCCTTCGATATGCCATACGAACTCCAACAAACCCTATCAAATAGAATGATAAACGAAGTAAAAGGAGTAGGAAGAATAGTCTACGACATAACTTCAAAACCACCAGGAACAATTGAATGGGAATAGAGTAACAAATATGTTTCTGCTATAAAACTGTTGAAAATACAGTATTTCAGCGTTTTGCAGGAGAAAAAAACTCCTTAGTGATACTGTTTTGATACTAAAAAGGTGAAAAGTAGGCTCAAAAGGGAGTTGTTGAATTTAGGTGAATTCTTTAAAGCCTTCCATCATTTTGGTGGGAGGCTTTTGTGGAAATAGTGGGTGACGAATTAGAAAATTAGAATTTGTTATTGCATATGGAAGTTATGAGTGGTATCATTTACTTAATATATTATGAAAGAGGGGTGTTCAATTATGAAGAATAGAAAAGTCAATTTTAAATCTGAATATCTTTTGAATACCTCGGTTATTCTGAATTGAGAAGTAGTTTGCCGTGGTTTTATAAGCCACGGCACTTTTTTTATCTTTGGTTATTCATAGATATTCATACAAGACCATTTTTAAATTATTAAAAGAGTTTATGGAGGAATTTATGATTAATCTTAGAAAAATTACAGAAGAAAACTTTATTGATGCATTTAATCTGAAATTGGGGAATGGACAGGAAAAATATGTTTCCAATCCAATCCGTAGTTTAGCCCAAGCCTATGTTTATCGTGAACAGTGTCAGCCTTTTGGAATATATGATGAAGACAAAATGGTTGGTTACGTTATGGTCATATATGATTACGATATTCCAGAATATGATATTTGGCATATGATGATTGATTATTTCAATCAGGGAAAAGGATACGGAAGAGTCGCACTTGAACAAATAATCGCTTATATTAGAGAGAAGCCCTTTGGTGATTCAAACAAAATTACACTTACTTGCAATAAGGATAACAAAGGTGCTTTGAAACTATACCATAATGTTGGATTTGCAGAAACAGGTGCGGAAGACGAGGATGAAATTGAGCTTTCTATGGTATTACAGCAATAAATCCAAGTTCGTCTAAATCATCGAATAGTGTAAAAACAAAGCACATAACTTTAAGATTATAAATCTTTTAGCTATGTGCTTTTTCTATGCTTATTTTATATCCGGTGGAACCTTTGCTCCGATACCACTTTTATAGAACTTGACATTGCTTTCTTCAAATGGAACATAATCTTTTTTCAAACTATCTGGATAGTTTGCTTTCTAATCCTGTAATTCCTCTTTTGTAATTTCGTTATTCTCATATTTTTCTTTCATTTCCTGCCATTGGTCAAGCATATTGCGGATTCTTAGAATAGCTTCACTGCCAAAATATACACCTGTGATACTGTTTTGATACTAAAAAACTCTAAAACCACATATAATAGGCATAAAAATAGCGCAGAGCGCGGAGAACAGTGAAACTGCGATTTTCGGTAATCGCAAAAAAATTAAAAGCTTTGTAAAATCAACGGTTACAGAAGATGAAAAACTGTAACTGGGATTAAAATGGGAACATTTGTTAAAAAGAATAAATTGAATAATAGTTCCAAGTGGTTTACATGAGGACAAAAAATTAGACCGTAGTTTAAAACTGAGGTCTGTAAAAAATTGACCGTAGTGTTAGGCTACGGTCTTTTTGTGTGCATCTACTTACTTTAAATATCTTGATATTTTATGATTTTATATGGTCTATTGAATTTTCACCTAAGCATTGAAAGCTTTAGTTGTTATTTTGTTATTATAATAGCAGTGTTATACTAAACCTCTAAAAACTACAGTAATATGGGAAATGGGTTTTGAGTTTATTTAGAATAATATAATGCGACAATAAAATGTTGGCTTAGAAACTTGTATTGTCGCAAATGTGATATAATAATTATTAAAAGGAGACCAACTATGAGAAGTCAAGATAAAATTCAGCAAAAAATAGAATAGTTAGTCTTTCATAAGAGATTTGATACTGTCAGGTACACCTTACGATTATCTTCATAAACTTGATTGATATAAGTACTCGGAGAGCAAAGCTTACGGCAACATCCAACTAATAAACAATTAAGATAATGTAGTGGCAATACACGACTATAAAGTATTCAATGCTACAAGATAAAAAAGTCCACAGTATCTGCATGTATTATGACACATACAGTAAAAATGGAAAGGAGAGTATGAATTAGTCTATGAGCTAATCATACAAGGATGATAAAATGAACAAAAAACTTATGGGTGTATCTTTGGAAGATGTTTATTACAATCTTCATGTATTAAGATAGCAGGGAGATTCGTATGAACAGAGATTATAAATATATATAAGAAAATATTATTAGATGGTTTTTTTTCAGAATATTTACCGCCATGCTTTAAATTAAATGAATTAATGTTTAAAAATCCACCTAAATATAATTGCGATTTAATACAACCATATTCATTTACTATGAGTAGATTTAATGCCAATGATTCTAGACGTACAATTTTCATTCCAGAAATAGGTTCTTATGTGGTTTTAAATGAATATATAAAAAACAATCAAATTTTAGAAGAAATGACAGAATTTATAGATAGTGATCAAATGTCTTTTTCTAAGATTATTATGGAAGATGGATCTGTAAGAAAACATGAGCAAGTGTATGGTGTCGAAATAGCTGAAGGGGAGCAAATTAACTCTCAATATATAGATAATGTGGTAAAAAAATTGATAATTTCTGCAGGAGCAAAAAAGGTTTTAAAATTAGATATTGCAAATTGTTTTTCAAGTTTTTATACACACTATATACCAGCAATAATTCTTGGATATGAAAATGCAGAAGAGAATTATAAAAAGAAACTTAGAGGTGAAAAAGTAGAAGAAAAATATGATAAATACAGTAAACTAGATGAGATGATTCGTAAACAAAATAAGAACCAAACTAATGGTCTATTAGTAGGACCCATTATTTCAAAAATTATAGTTGAAGGACTCCTTGCAAGAATAGATACTGAACTTATGTCTAAAGGACTACTATTTACAAGATATGTAGATGATTATGAAGTTTACTTATTTGAAGACAATGAAGATTATATAAAAAGCATATTTGTATCAACATTAAAGAAATACGGTTTAAGTTTAAATTTTGAAAAAATTGAGATTTCAGAATTCCCTTATTATATGGTTGATAATTTTGATAAAATACTTGGGCTATATATAGATCACAAAATAGAAGATTATGATTTAATTCAGCTTTTCAATGATTTCTTTGAAATAGAAAAAGCTGGAACAAAGGGTGCGATAAGGTACTTGTTAAAGAGTTTGGAAAAAAGTCCACTTGATGTTGAGAATAAAGATTTGTTTGACTCATATATTCTTACAATAATGTTTAATAATTCTAGGTCTCTTACAAAAGCTTGCTCGTTATTAATAAAAAACAAGATGGAATCTAAAGTAAATAAAAAACACATAGAATATATAAAAAGAATGATAGAACTCAATGTAAAAAAAGAATACGACTTAGAAGTAATTTGGCTTTTATATCTATTAATAGAGACCAATAATATCATCAAGGATGAAGATGTTGTAAACATGATTTTAGAAAGTAACAATGAACTTGCAAAGATAATGATTTTAAGAAAAAATATTACATCTAATATTGAGACTATAAAACAAAATGCTAAATCTTGGATTTTAAATTATGAGTTATTTGCAAGTGATTTAATTGATTTAGCAGAATTGTGTAAAAGAATACCTCTTAATAAAAACAAAGAAATGTATGAAAAACTAAAGGCGAAAGATTTACACTTCTGCTACTAAAGTTAAATCTATATAATGGTACTGGGACAGGACTAAAAATTTGAAAACGTCCTATAATTAGATGGATTTAGTGGTATTAGAAAAAATAGAATATAGTATTTTGAATGGTTTGGGATATATCGGACGTTTGGAAAAGAAGAATGGGAATAGTCCCACTATCTATGGGTGACCGATGCCAAAGCATCGGTCATTTTCGAGACGAAGCAAAGCTGAGTCCGAAAAACTAAGCGAGAAAACTCACAAGAGTTTTCGAGAGGACATCGGCAAAAAAATTAAAAAAACTTGTAAATTTAAAGGTTATAAAGATTAAAAACTGTAACTGGGATTAAAATGGGAACATTTGTAAAAAAGAATAAATCGAATAATAGTTCCAAGTGGTTTACATTTGGACAAAAAAATTAGACCGTAGTTTAATGCTGAGGTCTTTTTGCATTTATGTTTTTTAAATGAGTTGGAATACAAGCTTAAGTATAATCCAAACAAATTAAGAAATCCTAGACCTATAAGAAGTTTTAAGAATATGATAAAATAATATAAATGAAATTCATATTTTATAATAATATTGGATAGAAATCTATGCAAAATATTAGAAAAAATTTTTTAAAAATAGACCAAGTTTTAGAAGAAAAAATATAAGCAAAAACAAATTAGAAAAAGAAGCAAATCGTCAAAGGACGCAACTTAATTCTTATTGTAATAATAAAGTTAAAAGAATTGATTTAGATACTATAGCAAAGATTTGTTGTGTTCTTGAGTGTAAATTTGAAGATATTATGGATTATGTGAGGTAATTATGGCAAAGATACAATCAATAGAACCAAATATTGCTGACTTAGTAAATAGTTGGCTAAAAAGTTATGGATTAGATTATAAATTAGAACAAGAAAGCTTGAACGAGGAAATTGATAAGGCATTAAATGAATATGCTTCTAAAAGTGGTGGAACTGGTGGAAATAGACCTGATGCTAAATTATTATTACAAGATGAAGCTTTAAACTACTATCCTGTTTTGATTGAATACAAGGGATATAAAGATAAATTAGTTAAACTAAATAAAGATGGAAATGTTGATAATACAACAAGCAAAAATACTCCGAACTATAAAAATATTAATTCATATGCAGTTAATGGAGCTATTCATTATGCGAACGCAATTCTACACTACACTTCATATACTAACATAATTTCTATAGGTGTTACTGGATTTAAGAAAATAGATGGATCAATAGAACATTCTATAGGGGTATATTATGTATCCAAAGATAATTTAGGTATAGGTCAAAAAGTTGATGATTACACAGATTTATCTTTCCTTCATAAAGATAACTTTAACGATTTTATAAGAAAAATTAATGAACTTTCTCTATCTAATGATGAGTTAGATAAATTAAGAGTAAAAAGAGAAAAAGAAATTGAGACTTCTCTTACAAAGCTTAACACTGATATTTATAAAGAAGAAAAAGGCTTAAGTGAAAACGATAGAGTTTACTTGGTTTCAGCATCTATTATGGCAACGCTAGGGATTCCGGGCAAGGTAAGACCACTAGAAAAATCAGATCTAGAATCATCTACAGAAGATGGAAATACTGATGGGGAAATAATTGTTAGGAAAATAGAAGCCTTTCTAAAAAACAAAAATCTTCCAGAAAGAAAGCAAAACCTTATTGTTAGAACATTAAAGAACACACTATTATCAGAAAATATAAATAAACCGAAAAATGGAGAAAGTCAGTTAAAAAGGATTTTTTGTAAAATTGTAGATGATCTAGGAATTTATTATAAAATCGGCTTAACAACAGACTTTACAGGTAAATTATTTAATGAAATGTATTCTTGGCTTGGATTTACACAAGATAAGTTAAATGATGTTGTTCTTACACCATCTTATGTTGCAAATCTACTTGTAAAACTTGCAAGAGTTGATAAAGATTCTTATGTATGGGATTTTGCAACTGGGTTTCGTGTCATAATAGTGATAGAGGCAAATAGTTATGTAAATATAAGGAGTTCAAGACTTCTACCAAATTTTAAAACTCAAAAAATAAATAGTTGGTGTGCTGCTTAGAGTAATTATTATATAATAATTATTGTAAAGAGTACATCAACATAAGGAGGTAGTTAGATGCCAAGAAAAGGGGTAACCATATATGATTTATTAATATCTTGTCCAGGCGATGTTACAGATTTTTTAGAAATAATAAAAGAAAGTGTTGAAAGCTTTAATAGAACTTTTGGTGATTTAAATAATATCGAAGTAGTTACTAAACACTGGTCTACAAATAGTTATCCTGAATCAGGTGATAAACCACAAGAATTATTAAACAAACAATTTGTTAGAAATTGTGATGCTGCAGTTGCAGTTTTTTGGACAAGATTTGGTACACCAACTGATAAGTATGGATCTGGTACAGAAGAGGAAATAGAAGAGATGCTTTTAGCTAATAAGCAAGTATTTATGTATTTTTTGAATGCTCCTATTAATCCTTCCGAATTCAATCAAGAACAATATCAAAAAGTGTTAGAATTTAGAGGAAAATATAAGGATAAAGGAATATACGCAATAGTTGATGATAAATTTGATTTTCAGCGACAATTTACCAATCATTTATCATTATATTTTTTATCATTAATTTCGGATTCAGGAAACTTGAAAAGTGAAATATTAAATCCTATATTAAAAATAAGAGATTTAAATACATTTTCAGAAGAATATTGTTCAATAAGTATGAATAAGTTGTTAGAGTCAAAATTTATTAACAATCAAAAAGATAAAATAATAGAGAGTATTGAAACTTTAAATAACTTTATTTTGCCAGAACGTAGTAAAGATATAAGTTCAGAAAAATATAATTTTAACGAATTAACTAATATTACCAAATCATATGGACAAATTAGTAAACTTAGTGGGATAAATAATTATGTAGAAATTAATGACGAATGGATAAAAGCTATTAATGATTTTGCTAATAAAAATCAAATTAACATTGAAGAAAATTTTTGGGATTTGGGAAACTTAAAGAGTTATAGTTCTCAGCTACAGCTTCCATTTGGGAGTAGTGGACCTTCGTATTATGGAACTGATGAGGAGAAAAAACGCTATTCGTTGTTAAAAAAACTTTATATTAGTATAAAAGAATACAATGAATATAACGAGTATTTTGGATATATAGATAATGTTAAAGTTATTAAATTAATGATTTCAAATTTAGGTAATACATTTGATGAAGATATTGATATTAAATTGATTATACCAAAAGGATACATTCTTAAACATAAAGATTTACCTGATCCAGGCATGAATATTATAGAAGACTTACTTGACATGAAACTTTTTGATTTCATATTTTCAATTCAAGAGAGTGATACTGTTAATAGATATGAAGATTCAAAAGTGGATAATTTAAATTTTAGACATGTTAATAGACTTAGTCCAATTTTAACAAAAAGCATTGATGATGAATATGAAGATAACAAATATGATTATCGAGATTTATTAGATGACATATTTTCATATAAGCAATTTGAAAACTCAGATTCTGATATCTTGATTTTTGATATAAAGTATTTAAAACACAACTCTTCAATGGCATTTCCTTCTATTTTAATGTTTAAAAACCTTCCAGAATCAATAGAATATGAGATTACATCAAAACATATACCTGAAATTATAAAAGGGAAAATATATATTAAAGACAATATTAGTGGATGAAAAAGAGTTTTTAAGGTTATCTAATGATGAAAATTTAACATGTAAATCTTAGACGATAGAAAGCAATAATTCTGTCGTCTTTTTTATTTTAAAGAAAGGAGGTAGTAATGAATTTTGATTATTTTTATAATAGGCAATCTGAGATGTATAACTTCATTAGGTTACCTATGGTATTAATGGAAGATGAGATTTTTGAGAGAATTTCTATTGAAGCTAAAGTTTTGTATTCATATATGCTTAATCGAATGGGTCTTTCATATAAAAATGGCTGGATAGATGAAGATGGAAAAGTTTTTATTTACTACACAATTGAAAGTATAAAAGATCAATTTAATTGTGCGAGTGAAAAAGCAAATAAATTAATAGCTGAGCTTGATATTAAATCAGGGATAGGACTGATTGAAAAGAAAAGGCAAGGACTTGGAAAGCCTAACAGAATTTATGTTAAAGACTTTATGAGCATATTTAATAATATGGAATTAAAAAATCAAGAAGTTCGAAAAACAAGATTCCAGAAGTTCGATAATCGAAATTCAAGAGATTCGAATATCGAAAGTCAAGATTTTCGAAAATCGGAAAGTAACTATAACAATATTAGTAATAATGAGTTAAGAAAGAATGATTTTAGCAAAGGGCAAAAACCTTATGGAATATATAAAAACATATTTTTGACTGATGAAGAATACAAGGACTTAACAAATGAGTTAGGAAGTAGAATTAATGAATACATTGATAGATTGTCGTCATATATGAAAGCAAATAACAGAGAGTATCAAGATCACAAGGCAACGATAATCAATTGGTATCTTAATGATCAGGCGAAAAGCATTAATGACAAATCAACAAGGAAAATGAATTACGATTATGGAGAGAGTTTATGAAAAGATTAAAAGATTTTGTATTAAGAAAAAATGATGTTGAAAGAAATGGACATATCTATTGCAAGGTATGTGGTAAAAGAGTAGATGGAGAATTAGTTGACCTTGGCTTTACAAAGTTTATTCCCATAATTAAATGTGAATGTGAAATAAAGAGAGATAAGGAAAATGAAGAAAGAGAAAGACTGATGAAAATATCGTCATTGAAAAGAGATTGTTTTTCATCGCCGCTCCAACACCAATATAATTTTGAGAAATACTTAAATGAAAAAGATCAAGCCTATAAGGTTGCTTACAACTATGTTAAAAGCTTTGAACAAATGAAGAAAGACAATGTTGGACTTTTATTTTATGGAGATGTTGGTAGTGGGAAAACTTACCTTGCTTGTGCAATAGCAAATGAATTAATCGAAAGAACACAAGTTAGAGTTAAGATTTTGAATTTATCTCAGGTAATAAATCAAATACAAAAATCTGCATTTAAGGTTGATTCAAACGAAATTATAGATAACCTATCAAATATTCCATTGTTAATATTAGATGACCTTGGAATTGAAAGGGATACATCTTATGCAAGAGAACAAGTATATAATATTATAAACTCAAGATACTTAAAGGGTAGGCCGACAATTTTTACTACAAACTTATCATTGGAAATTATTCAAAATCCTAATATTGAACTTGAATATCAGAGGATATATTCAAGAATACTTGAAATGACAATACCAGTTAAAGTTACGGGAGAAGATTTTAGAAGAAAAATCCATCAAGAGAAGTTAAGAAAATACAAAGAGTTACTTTTATATGGAGGTGGAATAGATGATTAATGAAGAAGTATCTAGGTCGAGTCTTAATCTTGAAGTAAGACTTGCCAAAGCAACAAGTAAAGCAATTCTTGATGCCTTAAAGAAAGTACACAAGCAAATAGAAGAACAAGGAGGCTTGAAAAATGTAATAAAAAATAATGGAGAAGAAGTAAAGCTAAAGGATATGGTTAAAAAGGGACAGTTAGAAGAAATTAATCTAAAGGATCCTGAGTTAAAAGAATTAAAGAAAATTTTAAATAAACACGGAGTGAAGTTTTCTGTTATGAAAGATAAGGAAACTGGAAACCACTCTGTGTTTTTTCAATCTAAGGATATAAAGGTAATGGAACATGCCTTTAAAAAAGCAGTTAAGGCTTCTGAAAGAAAGGCCGATAGAAAAGATTCAATAACAAAGACTATAAATAAGTTTAAAGATATGGCTAAGGACACCATCAGCAAAGATAAAGTTAAAAATAAACATAAGGAGCAAAGCTTATGATAAGTAATTTAAAAACATTTGAAAATAAGAATTTTGGGAAACTCACTGTTATAGAAAAAGACGGTGAGTTTTTCTTTATAGCTAATGAAGTAGCAACTATGTTAGGATATGTTAATCCAAGAAAAGCTGTTTATGACCATGTAGATGAGGAAGATAAGGGTGTAACGAAATGGAACACCCCTGGAGGAATACAGAATATTTCAATAATTAACGAATCAGGATTGTATTCACTTATCCTTTCATCAAAACTACCACAAGCAAAAATATTCAAAGCTTGGGTAACGAGAGAAGTCTTACCAAGTATTAGAAAAAACGGAGGCTATATAGCAGGGCAAGAAAAGAAAACTAATGAAGAGTTACTAGCAGATGCAATTCTTGTAGCCAATAGAATTATTGCCGAAAGAGAAGAAGAGATTGAAGAATTAAGACCAAAGGCAGACTATTATGACAAATTAGTAGATTATAACCTACTTACAAACTTTAGAAATACTGCCAAGGAGTTAGGAATACCACAAAATCAATTTATAAGTTTTTTAATGGATAAAGGATTAATTTATAGAGATAAGAAAAAGAAACTCTTACCTTATGCAGATAAGAACAAGGGATATTTTGAAGTAAAGGAATGGGTTAATCCACTAGGTACACTTGTAGGCATACAAACATTTATAACACCAAAGGGAAGACACTACCTACTAATTTTATTAGATAGCGAAGGTTTCTACGATGAATAAGATATTGGAAGCTATTCTTTCTGATATTAAAAACTTAATTAAAATAGACAACCCAAAGAAATTTATATTATCAAACATTCCTTATATATCATTCTTCTACATTGGAAATATCTTTTCTAAGCACATCAATTCTTATGTAGGAGGAGATATTGTTGATAGAATAATGGTGGGAATTTCTGATATAGGAACTTTATCCTATATACCAAGCCTTAATCCAAGGGACTTGTTAGTAGGTATTTCAGTTGCTGGTCTTGTTAAGCTAATTGTTTATAGTAAAGGTAAAAATAAAAAGAAATATAGGCAAGGCAAGGAATATGGATCTGCAAGATGGGGAGAAAGCAAGGATATTGCTCCATATATTGACCCTAAGTTTGAAAACAATGTTCTCATAACTAATACCGAAAGACTAACAATGAACTCAAGACCTAAAAATCCTAAATACGCTAGAAATAAAAATGTATTAGTAATAGGGGGTTCTGGATCAGGTAAAACGAGATTTTATGTAAAGCCAAATCTAATGCAAATGCATTCTTCCTATGTAGTAACAGATCCTAAAGGATTAACCTTATAAGGACAGAGAAAATAATAAAAACTTGGAAAGGAGGTAATTCTCATGTCAAATATGAAAAGAACAGGACAAACAGCCCTTTATGAGCGTTTAAGTCGTGATGATGAAATGCAAGGAGAGAGCAATTCCATCACCAATCAAAAGCAGCTACTTGAAAGCTATGCCAAAAGAAACGGCTTTGTAAATATTTATCACTATACAGACGATGGAGTAAGCGGAACAACCTTTGATAGAGAGGGATTTCAAAAGATGATAAAAGCAGTAGAAGAAAACAAAGTATCTACTGTGATAGTAAAAGATATGAGTAGGTTTGGCAGAGATTACCTCAAAGTAGGCTTTTACACCGAAATACTGTTCAAAGAAAAGGGAGTAAGGTTTATTGCTATCAATAACGGAATAGACAGTGAGAAACAAGCAGAAAGCGACTTTACCCCATTTCTAAACATTATGAACGAATGGTACGCAAGAGATACATCAAGAAAAATACAATCTATCTTCAGAGCAAGAATGGAAGAGGGTAAAAGAGTATCCCCAAGTGTGCCATACGGCTATTTTAGAAACCCTAAGAACAAACAGGAGCTACTTGTCGATAAAGAGAGTGCAAAGGTCGTAAAACGCATTTACCATCTTGTAATAGAGGGATATGGAGTAACACAGATAGCAGATATACTAACCAAAGATAAAGTCCTTATCCCATCAGCCTATGCAGAAATACATTACCCTGAAAATAACCATAGCTCCAAGAAAAGAGGAATAGAAGACCCGTATTTTTGGACACCGACCACAGTAGGCTATATCTTAGAAAAAAGAGAATATATGGGACACACTGTACTTGGTAAAACAATATGCCTTGATTACAAAACTAAGAAACGCAGAAAGGCAAAAGAAGAGGAACTCATTATCTTCAAAAACACCCATGAAGCTATCATTGACGAAGAAACATGGAATAATGCTCAAAGGCTAAGAAAGACAGTAAGAAGAAGTCCGAAGTACGGTACAACATCAAATCCACTTACAGGACTTTTAATCTGTGCAGATTGTGGAGGAAAATTAAGTTACAGAGAGCCGGCAGAACATAAAGAAAAGAAATATGATAGTGATTACTCTTTTGTATGTCAACATTACAGACACAGAAAAGGCAGTTGCAGTATGCACTACATTAAAGTAAAAACAGTGAATGAAATTCTCTTAAAATCAATAAAGGAAATAACAGATTTTGCAAAAGAAGAAAAGCAAGAATTTCTAAAAGTGATGAATAAGTTATCTGATGAAAAAAGAGAAGAAAAGTATCAAGGAGATAAAGAAAAGTTAGAAAAACTGTCATCAAGAAATGAAGAACTAACAACCCTTATTACAAAACTATATGAAGACCATGCACTTGGGAAAATTCCTGTAAAACACTTTGATAGATTATTTAATATCTATGATACGGAGCAACAAGACTTAGAAAAACAAATACAGTATTTTGAGCAAGAAATAGAAAGCTACCATCAGAGAAAAGTTGATACCGATAAATTCCTAAAGATGATAGAGAAGTATACAGACATTGAGGAACTTACAGTACCGATGATAAATGAATATATAGAAAAAGTAGTAGTCCATGAAGCAACAGGGGGAAGAAAAGGAAAAGACAGAAAACAACAAGTTGATGTTTACTTTAACTTTATAGGCAACTGTCAAGTACCACAGAAAGCTGATATAGAAAAAATGGCTTAAAAATGGTATAATATTAAACAAAATAGGATTGTGAGGGGGGTGTTTTTATGTCGGCAATTAAAATTGAAAACCTCACTTTCTCATATTATGGATATGTAAAACCTATATTTGAAAATGTATCGTTTTCCTTTGATACAAACTGGAAAATAGGATTGATAGGAAGAAATGGAATTGGTAAATCAACTCTATTTAAGTTACTTTTAAATCAAGAAACTTATCAAGGTAAAATAAGCAAGGATGTTGAATTTATTAAATTTCCACCAGATATAATTGATACTTCAAAATTAGGAATTGAGTTATATAAAGAACTAATATCAGATGAGGAAGAATGGAAATTATTTAGAGAACTTAATTTGCTAAATGTAGATGAGAACCTTGTTTACAGAGAGTTTGAAACGCTTTCTAAAGGAGAACAAACAAAAATCCTTTTAGCTATTTTGTTTACAAGAGAAGATGGCTTTTTACTTATTGATGAACCAACAAACCATTTAGATATGGACGGAAGAAAAATTGTAAGTGAATATCTGAAAAGTAAAAAAGGATTTTTGCTTATATCTCATGATAGAGATTTTTTAGATGGTTGTATCAATCATGTTATTTCTATTAACAGGAATTCTATTGATGTCCAATCGGGAAATTTTACATCATGGTATGAAAACAAAGTGATGAAAGACCAATTTGAAATTAGTCAAAATGAGAGATTAAGAAAAGATATTAAACGATTAAAAGAGGCTGCAAGACAAAGTCAAATTTGGTCTGATAAAATTGAAAATACTAAAAATGGTGTGAAAGTATCAGGTGTAAAACCAGACAAAGGACATATAGGTCATCAATCAGCCAAGATGATGAAAAAATCTAAGAATTTGGAGAATAGACAAAACAAGGCAATAGAAGAAAAACAGAGTTTACTAAAAGATATTGAAACAAAGGAAAGTTTATTATTGCATCCATTACATCATCATAAAAATCCTCTAATATCGGTTAGCAATTTATCATCATGCTATGGAGAGAGACAGATATTAAGCAATGTAAGTTTCGAGATAAAACAAGGCGATATAGTGGCTATATATGGTCAAAATGGTAGTGGAAAATCAACCTTGATTAAAATTTTATTAGAGTTACATCATGAGTATATTGGTGAAATAAAATCGGCAAGTAATTTAAAAATATCGTATATTCCTCAAGATACATCTAATTTAACAGGTAGCCTAAATGAGTATATTCATAAGCAAGGTGTTGATGAAACATTGTGCAAAACAATTCTTAGGAAATTAGATTTTGTAAGAGAATTATTTGAAATGGATATGAAGAACTATAGCGATGGACAAAAAAAGAAAGTTTTGATTGCTGTAAGTTTATCAAAGCCAGCTCATATATTTGTTTGGGACGAACCACTGAATTATATAGATGTAATATCAAGAATACAGATTGAGGAAATTATAAAAGAAGCAAAGCCTACACTCATATTTGTGGAACACGATAAGCGATTTGTAGAAGATATAGCCAATAAAATCATACAATTATAAATGAAATAAACAATCAAAGTTTAGAAAAAGACTAACACAGAAACAGTAAATCAAAAATGGTTTACTGTTTTTTTGTTGCTCAGATTTTAGAAGAAAGGACAAAGAAAATGAAAAACATAGATGAAAAAATTTTAATGGCAGAAGAAGAAATTAAGCAGTTACAAAACAAGAGAAAAAAACTCATCAGTCAGCAGAAACAGGAAGAAAGAAAAAAGAGAGATAAAAGGCTTTATGAAAAAGGAGCAGTCTTTGAAAGTATCTTTACAGAAAGCAAGGATTTTAGCAAAGACGAATTTTATCAGCTAATCACATTCCAAAACATCAAAGAAGCAGTTAATCAAAAAATTCTAAAAATCATAGAAAAGCGAGAACAAATCGAAAACAAAATTATAGAAACACAAGAGGAAGAAATGAACACAGAGGAATAGTCCCTTGTTTACAAGGGCGCACTTATACACCCTAAAGGGTGTGTGCGTTCTCCGAAGGCTCTTGCAGAGGGCATATCAGCTAACGCTGATACAGGGGAGCTACACTCCCCTACGGAAATAAATTTCCTACCCCTTGTGTACTTACTAAAAGAAATCGGATAAAAAGAAATCCAATTTCTTTTAGTAAGTCTTTATCATCGCCATCATACTCACATCAAAAAAGAGAGGAGGTTTTTCTTGTGGCTATATATCATCTTAGTATAAAGATTATTTCAAGAGGCAAAGGGAAAAGTGCAGTTGCGGCAGCTTCCTATCGCAGTGGCGAAAAGATAAAAAATGAATATGATGGCATAGTCCACGACTTTACAAGGAAAGGCGGAATAGCCCATACCGAAATTTTATTGCCACGAAATGCACCACAGGAATTTGTAAGTCGTTCTGTCTTGTGGAACAGTGTTGAGAAAATAGAAAAAAGTAAAAACTCACAGCTTGCAAGAGAAATCGAAATTGCCTTACCCAAAGAACTGAGTAGAGAAAAACAGATAGAGCTTGTAAGGAAATATGTAAAAGAAAATTTTGTGAAAGTCGGTATGTGTGCCGATGTTGCTTTGCACGATAAAAATGACGGAAACCCACACGCACATATCTTACTTACCATGCGACCGTTAAACGAAGATAAAACATGGGGAGCAAAATCAAAAAAAGAATATATCCTTGATAAAAACGGAGAAAAGATAAAACTCAAAAACGGCAATTACAAAACAAGAAAAATCAATACAACCGATTGGAATGAGCAAGAAAAAGCGGAAGAGTGGCGAAAAGCATGGGCAGACATTACAAACAAATATCTTGAAGAAAACAGCATACAGGAAAAAGTAGACCATCGTTCCTATCAAAGACAAGGAATAGAGCAAATACCGACCACTCATTTAGGAGTATCAGCAACACAAATGGAGAAGAAAGGCATAGCTACAGACAGAGGAAATATTAACCGAGAAATCAAACATCAGAATAAGCTATTAAGAGAAATTGCACGAAGAATAAAAGTATTGCTAAATTGGATAAGGGGAATTGGAAAAAAGGAAAAAATAGAAAATAAAAATACAAAGTCCACTCTCCCGCCCAAAGAAAATCTCTTATCCGTTTTTGAAAATATTATCCGTAATAATGCAGATAATCATAATGCAGACTTGGAAAAATATATTGAAAGCTATCGGCTTATTAAAGAGAAAAACATTACTTCCATATCTGAACTGAAAGAAAATATAGTTGTTTTAAGAGATAAGAATTATAAAACTACAAAAGCTATCAAAGACACAGAAAAAAGAATTGATGATAAAACACAGCTTATCGACCAAGCCGAGAAATATTTGAAACATAAAGATATCTACAAAGCCTATACCAAATTAAAGAAAAGCAAACAGGAAGATTTTTATAACGAGCATACGGCAGAGATTATTCTATTTGAGAGTGCAAGGAAACATCTCAAAGAGCATTTAGGGGAAAGTAAGACCTTAAATATATCCAAGTGGAAATCAGAGGCTAGCACTTTGAAGAAAGAGAAAAAGAGCCTATACAATCAAATATTAGAAATACGAGAGGAAGTTAAACAAGCTGAAAGTGTTAGAAGCTGTATAGAGAAATTACTACAAGAAAACAGAGGACTAACACAGGTAAAGAGGAACGAGTTAGACCTATAAAATTGAGTGAAAAAATGGTATAATATTAAATAAGTATTTGATTTTGGAGGTGTTTAAATTCATGGATGAAAGAGAGAAAATCATTCGTTTATGGTTTGATATGTGGCTTACACAAAAAGACTTAGGAATAGATGATATTTTTTCAGATGATGTGATTTATATTGAGAGTTGGTGTCCTAAGTATGAAAATCGGCAAACAGTAAAGCACTGGTTTAATGAGTGGAATACAAGAGGAAAAGTTCTTGCGTGGGATATAAAGCAATTTTTTCATAAGGATAATCAAACTATTGTAGAATGGCACTTCAAAAATAAAATGAATGAGGGGAAAGTTGAAGAATTTGACGGTATTGTACATTTGTAAATGATGTGAGACCAAAAACAGGAGAGAGAATTTCCTGTATGTTACCCTATTGCTGGCGGGTTAACCCGCCAGCAATAGGGTAGTAATGTTATCAAACGATGTTATTTCAATAGTAATGAATAGACTAGATACTAATGATAAGAAAAATGATTTTCTTTCATTTATGATTGATAACAGAAATGCCCTTATATCTTTGAAAGATATTTTTAGTGAATTAAATATAATCACTAAATAGTAATTTTAAAGAGAGTTATATAAAAGATAAGAAATAGTATTAGAAAGAAGGGAAAGAATATGTGTACAGCAGCAACTTATAAAACGAAAGATTTTTATTTTGGAAGAACATTGGATTATGAATTTTCATATGGAGATGAAGTAACAATAACACCAAGAAACTTTGAATTTAAATTTAGAGAAGTAGATGACATTAAGAGTCATTATGCGATAATTGGAATGGCATTTGTTACTGAAGATTATCCATTATATTACGATGCAATAAACGAAAAAGGGTTAGCAATAGCAGGTTTAAATTTTGTTGGAAATGCTCATTATAAAGAAAAACAGGAAGGAAAAGATAATGTTGCTCAATTTGAACTGATACCATGGATTTTAAGCCAATGTTCAAATGTAAATGAAGCTAGAAATTTGATTGAAAAAATGAATGTGTTAAATACTCCATTTAGTGATAAATTACCATTAGCTAGCTTACATTGGATTATTTCCGATAGCACACAATCAATAACTGTAGAGTCTGTTATTGATGGAATAAAAATATATGATAATCCAGTAGGGGTATTAACTAATAATCCATCTTTTGATAAGCAAATGTTTGCCTTAAATAATTATATGTATTTATCACCTAAATCTCCAGAGAATAAATTTAGTAAAGAATTAGATCTAAGTTTATATAGTAGAGGAATGGGAGCAATAGGTCTACCAGGTGATTTATCATCGCAATCAAGATTCATAAGAGTAGCGTATACTAAATTAAATTCTTTTTCTAAAGAAGATGAAAAATCAAGTGTTAGTCAATTTTTTCACATTTTAGGTAGCGTTGATCAACAAAGAGGATGCTGTGATTTAGGTGATGATAAATTTGAAATAACAATTTATACATCTTGCTGTAATGTAAATAAGGGAATTTATTATTATACAACATATGATAATCATCAAATAACAGCAGTTGATATGCACAAAGAAAATCTAGATAGTAATGTACTTATTCGTTATCCTTTGATAAAGGAAGAACAGATAAGAACTCAAAATTAATGTTTATCTATAAAGAAGATAAAAGTATTACATATAAAAATGAATTAGTATGAGGAGAAAAAATATGTGGATGGCAGTAAAAAGAGGAATTGTTGTAGCAATAGGTTTATTAATACAAATTCTATTAACATTATTTATATATTTAAAATTTGGAGAATTTATAAGTATTATTCATGTAGTTTATGGTTTACTTAGTATTATAATTGTTTTAATGATTATCAAGTATAGTAAAAGATTAAGTAGCGATTTAATATGGATATTACTGATTATGCTTTTTCCATTAATTGGAACACTTCTATATATCATACTTAGTAATAATATGAAAAGAAGTAAAGTTTTAAAGAATATTAATGAAAATATAGAAAATGGTCAAAAATACTTAATACAAGATGAATTTATAAAAAAAGAAATCGATACTAAAAATTTAGGACAATTAAAATATATAAGTGAATTTGCAGGATTTCCTGTAACGAAAAACAATGAGATAAACTATTATTCTCTTGGTGATGACGTTTATCCTGTTATGTTAGAAGAACTAAAAAAAGCCAAAAAATTTATTTTTATAGAATATTTCATTATTAATAATGGTACTATGTGGCAAGGAATTTTAGATATATTAAAAGAAAAAGCAAATTCAGGACTAGATGTAAGAGTATTATATGATGATATGGGTTCTTTTGCTATGCTACCTAGTAATTATCCAAAGTTACTGGGGAAATATGGAATAAAATGTATGCAATTTAATAAATTATCGCCATTTGCAGGTATTATTATGAATAATAGAGATCATAGAAAAATGATGATAATTGATGGACATACTGTTTTTTCTGGTGGAATTAATATTTCAGATGAATATATAAATATAAATAGTAAATTAGGAGTATGGAAAGATAATGGAATTAGGATAAAAGGTGAAGCTGTTTGGAATTTTACTGTTATGTTTCTAGAAATGTGGAATTCATTTAAAAAAGAAGATAATGATTATAATAAATACAAATATAATTTTACTGAAAAGTATAAGGAAAATGCTTTCGTTGTACCTTATGGGGAAAGTCCATTAGATGATGTTATAACCGGCGAAGATATTTATCTAAATATTATCAATCAAGCGAAAAAGTATGTTTATATTTATACACCTTATTTAATTATTGATACAGATATGATAAATAGTTTAATCTTAGCTGCAAGAAGAGGAGTAGATGTCAGAATTGTTGTTCCTGGAATACCCGATAAAAGAATTGTATATGATTTAACCTCTTCTTATTTTTATACATTAATTAAAGGTGGAGTAAAAATTTATACTTATACGAATGGTTTTGTACATAGCAAAGTATTTTTATCCGATGATGAAATAGCAACTGTAGGAACAATAAACTTAGATTATAGAAGTTTATATTTACATTTTGAATGTGGTATTTATATGAAGGATACAAATGTAATAAAAGATATCAAAAAAGATTTTGAGGATTCCTTTAAAGAATCACATAAAGTAGATGAAAGAGAAGCAAAAAATGGTTTATTTAAAGGACTATGGCAAGCTATTTTAAGATTATTTGCTCCAATAATGTAAACGATATAATAAAATTAGATAAATAGAAAATTATAATTTGTTGAGAAAGTGTACATTTGTAAATGATGTGAGACCAAAAACAGGAGAGAGAATTTCCTGTTTTTGGTCTCACATCAATTGTATCTCTACAGGGAAAGTTGAAGAATTTGACGGTATTTCTTTGATTGTTTGGACAGCCGATAATAAGATAAAAGTATTGAAAGAGTTTGGCTGTAATTGTAATAACTACAATCCTTACAAAGAGAGTGAAACACCATTGTTTAGAGATGAAAAAGTGAATTGGTTTTAAGGTGATTACTATGGATATAGATAGATTTTTCAAAACGGTTTTATCACAAAATGCAGAAGAACTTAGGAAATATTTTCAAAAGAATGCTGTTATAAAATGGCATTGCACAAATGAGTTTTTTACCTTAGATGAGTATATAAGGGCAAATTGTGAATATCCCGGAAATTGGAGCGGAGAAATAGAGAGAATTGAAGAAAATGAAGATACTATTATTTTAGCTTGTCGGGTTTTTCCAACAGATAATAGTGAGTCTTTTCATGTAGTAAGTTTTATCTATCTTGAAGATAATTTGATTGTTGATATGGATGAATATTGGTTTTATGATGGATTGGCACCAGAATGGCGTAAGAAAATGAAAATTGGGAAACGCATTAGGTAAATTTCAATTTTGAAAATCAAGCAATTTAATAAAAACTAACACAGTAACAGTAAATCAAAAATGGTTTGCTGTTTTTTATTGTCTAAAAATGGAAAGGAGAACTTATGGAAGAAGAAAGAAGAAAAATACAAGTACCACCACATAAACAGTTAATTATGGATATTGGGAAGACAAAATATACTGTAAACCTACATTTTAAGCAAGGTACAGGCGAAACATACAAGGATAAAATATTAAAGCTAATCAAGAGAGAAACAGAAAAGATATAAATTTTTCAAAGAAATTTTGTTTATGTCCTTGACAAATCTTCCCAAAAGGCACACTTGTGTTAGAGTGTGGAAAAATGCTTTATGAAAATGGATATGACATAAAGATTTTAAACACAATAAACTTCAAAAAGTCCATGAAATACAATCCCTTTGCTTATCTTCGATCAGAAAAGGATATTTTAAAACTTGTCCAAACCATAATTGCTAACACCAAAGGAGATGGAGAAAAGGCAGGAGAAGATTTCTGGGTAAAGGCTGAGAAGTTATATTACACTGCCCTTATCGGTTATATCTATTATGAAGCACCAGAAGAAGAAAAGAACTTTAAGACGCTTTTGGATATGATTGACGCAAGTGAAGTTAGAGAAGATGACGAAACCTATATGAATCCAATTGATAGGCTTTTTGAGGCTCTTGAAAAGAAAGACCCAAGTCATTTTGCAGTTAAGCAATATAAGAAATATAAGCTGGCAGCAGGAGTAATAGAATTAAGGAGAACACTTAATCACTATTTTAGTGAAATATGTGCTTCTTAATTCTTTTTTATTGAAAAATTAAGAGAAAGGGGGTAAAAATGAGGAATTTTGAAAAGATAACAGCACTCTATGAGAGATTAAGTCGTGATGATGAACTGCAAGGAGAAAGCAACTCTATCATCAATCAGAAAAAAATATTGGAAGAATACGCAAGCAAAAATAACCTGTCAAACATCATTCACTTTACAGATGATGGAATCAGTGGAACGCAGTTTGACAGACCGGGATTTATGGCAATGATGAACGGAGTTAATCAAGGAAATATTGGGTGTATCATTGTAAAAGATATGAGCAGACTTGGCAGAGATTATCTCAAAGTCGGTCAATGTATGGAGATACTAAGACAAAAGGGAGTGAGACTAATCGCTATCAATGACAATGTAGATAGCTTTTACAGAGAAGATGATTTTACCCCCTTTAGAAATATCATGAATGAATGGTATGCAAGAGATACATCAAGAAAAATCCAATCTACCTTCAGGTCAAAAGGCGAAAGTGGGAAACATACGGCAAGCACACCGCCTTATGGCTATATCAAAGATGAAAAAGATAAAAATAAGTGGATAGTAGATGAAAAAGCAGCCGAAGTAGTAAGACGAATATTCAATATGACCATGCAAGGCAATGGTCCGTATCGAATAGCAAAGATATTGGAGAGTGAAAAAGTAGATATACCCGCCTATCATCAACAGAAATTAGGTTATGGACTATATCAAAGCAAAAACTTTGAACATCCCTATCGTTGGTGCAGCTCAACCATAGCAAGCATTTTAAAGAAACAGGAATACTTAGGACATACAGTCAATTTCAAAACAAGAAAGCACTTCAAGGACAAAAAAAGCAAATATGTATCCGAGGATAACTGGCTTATTTTTGAAAATACACACGAGCCAATCATAGACCAAGAAACCTTTGATAATGTGCAAAGGATAAGAGGAAATGTAAAAAGGTATCCTGACGGTTGGGGCGAATATCACCCACTCACAGGACTGATGTATTGTGCAGATTGTGGGAGCAAGATGTATGTTCATAGAACAAGCAACTATAAGAATATTCCCTATTACACTTGCAGTGCCTATACCAAAACCCCTTGCGGCACACTTTGTCCATCAGCACACAGAATAAAAGCAGAAGCAGTCCTAAACCTTATTAGGGAAACACTGAAAGACATTAAAAAATACCTTGATGAAGATAATGAAGCCTTTATCCGTTCCATTCAAAATGAAATGGAAGAAAAGGAAAAAATAGAGATAGAAAAGAAAAAGATAAGATTAACGGAAAGCCAAAATAGACTTCAGGAACTTGAACGACTGATGTGCAGAATTTACGAAGATATGATCCTGAATAAAATACCGAATAATCGCTATGAAATCCTTAATAATCAATATGAAACGGAGCAGGTAGCTTTAAGTAAAGAAATTAAGGACTTGGAGCAGCAGGTTTCAAGATATGAAAAAGAAACAGACAGAGCAAGAAAATTTATATCTCTTATCAGTCGTTATGAAAACTTTGATGAACTTACAACTACAATGATAAATGAGTTTGTAGAAAAAATTATCGTACACGAAAGAGATAGAAAAGGAAGTCAGACATCAAAGCAAAAGATAGAAATTTACTTTAATTTCATAGGCAATTATGAACTGCCACAGGCGGAGTTAAGTGAAGAAGAAAAACAAAAACTTGAGGAAGAAGAAAGAAAAATCAAGGAAAGAAAAGACAAGCTACATCAAAATTACCTGAAACGAAAAGCCAGCGGAAAACAGAAAGAGTATGAAGATAAATATAAGGCAAGAAGAGAACAGAAGAAACAGGAGAAATTAAGGGTTTTGAAAAGAGTTGGGATACCGATGAAAGATTATATGAAATAGTATTCATATTAAGACGGTAGTTATTATCATGAAGTTAGTTGACATTAACTATCGTTTATGATAAAATAAAATTCGACAGTAGTGTCGGTTTTTATTACGATATGAAATGAGGTCTTTATTTTGAAAGAAGAAAAACAAAAAGTTGGACAAATTAGAAAAAAAGAGATTCGAGAAGCTGCAAAGGAATGCTTTCTAAATAAAGGGTTTCAACTTACAACAATGGAAGATGTTATCACAGAGGTAGGAATGAGTAGAGGGGGTGTTTATCATCATTATGCAAGTACAAATGAAATGCTTAAAGACTTAATGTTTGATGGTAATGATTATAGAAACAACTTTATAAATGAGTATTTAAAAAACAATCGAGGAAAAGATAAATATCAGCAAATGGGTGATATTTTGGTTGATAAGTCGCTGGCTGATACAGAATTGATGAGATTGTATACACTCCTTTTACAAGCGAAAAAATATAATCAGGATTTGGAAAAATTGTATCAAGAATTGAAACTTAATACGACTAATGAGCTAAGTTTAATCGCCAAGCAGCTTGGAATTAAAACAGACATATTTAAGGATGATTTTTTAGTGAATTATATCAATGCGATGATATTAAGTTCTGAAGTTCTCTGTGCAAGAAATTCTTTTTCACAACATAAAAAATATATAAAAGAAACAATGGTAAATTACATTGTTGATATTGACAAGAGATAGGGAGGTTTAAAATGAGTAAACGATTAGAAGTAAAGGATTTAATCAACATAGGATTATTTTCTGTATTAGGTTTTGTATTTATGATGATTGGATCATTTTTAGGAATGGTTCCAGTTTTAATGCCGGTTGTTCCATTGGCACAAGGTGTTTTGGTAGGACCGGTAAATATGTTGTATTCTACTAAGATTAAGAAAAGAGGAATGGTATTTATTCAATCATTACTTATTGCATTAGTATATGTTGCTATGGGACATGGACCTTGGGCATTATTAACCGCTGTTATTGCAGGTATTATTGCTGAAGTTATTTTGAAATCAGGAGAATATACGGATGTTAGAAAGGCAAGATTAGCATTTTCTATTGCTCCACTTTGCACATTAGGAAATTGGTTGCCAATTTTTATATCAAGAAATGAATATATCAAGCAGATGTTAGAGCAAGGATATAACCAAGAATTTATTGATAAGATGCTTAGTGTAATGCCGAATTGGATTATTGTCGTAATGGCAATAGGTGGAATTATAGGAGCATATATTGGTTGTAGTATAGGTATGGCTTTCCTAAAAAAACATTTTAAAAAGGCTGGTATGGAAAAATAAGGATTCATAAGGAGTTAAGGATGACAATCAAACTTGATTTTCGTACAAAACTTTTTATGACAATAGTTCTTTCATATGTGATGGTTTTAGGCAATATTCAAGTAAAGTATTTCTTGCAAGCCCTTATAATATCTGTAATTCCGATAGTGCTTTTAATAAATACAAAACATACAAGAGTAGCTATTATTGGGATGGCTACTCTTGTGTTCGTTTATGGTGCTGATAGATTTTTAATTAAATTAGAATACAGTCCCTTGGTAGCGATTTTACTGATATTAGTAATGGTTGTTAAGAAAATACTACCCGCATTTTTAATGGGAAAATATACCATACTCACATCAAATGTAGGGGAAAGTATTTATTCATTGAAAAAAATGAAATGTCCCGATGAAATAGCAATACCATTGACTGTGATGGTTCGTTTCTTTTATGCCGCAAGGATTGATTATAGCCAGATAAAAAAAGCTATGCGTTTGAGAGGACTAACGCTTAAAAAGTTAATAAAAAATCCAATTCTATTATTTGAATATAGATTAGTGCCACTATTGATGTGTTTGTCTAAGACGGCAGATGATTTAACAGTATCCGCAATGACAAAAGGGTTAGCTGTTAATCAAAAGCGAACAAGTATTAGTGAATCACGCATTGGTGGCATTGATTGCATATTTTTTGTGATAATGGTATGGGCAATCTATTTATATATAAGGGGTAAGTATGCTTAGTTTACAAAATTTAGTATTAAAGTTTGATGGAGAAAGCATATTAGAAAATGTAAATCTAAATTTCAAACCCGGAGAGGTAACTGTTATAACGGGACACTCAGGTACGGGGAAAAGTAGTTTGTTAAAAGTAATAAACGGCATTATTCCCGAATATGATTGTGGAGATGTAAAAGGAGATGTTTTATACAAGGACAAATCTTTATTAGGGATGAGTATATTAGAACGATCCAAGTTTATATCTACAGTGTTTCAAAATCCTAAAACACAGTTTTATTGTATCAATTCTACAGATGAATTAGCTTTTCAATTAGAAAATAGATGTATAGAAAGAAATTTAATTTTAGATAAAATACACTATTATTCAGATGTTTTAGGTAGTAAAGATTTGTTAGACAAGAATATTTTTGAACTGTCCGGTGGAGAGAAGCAGTTAATTGCTATAACTGCTAGTGGAATTTCAGAAAATGAAATTATTCTTTTAGATGAACCATCTTCATCTTTGGATTATGAATCAATTAAGAACTTAAAAAGAGCTATTATTGAGCTAAAAAAAAGAAATAAAATCATAATCATTGTCGAGCATAGATTATTTTATTTGAAAGACATTGTTGACAAGCTATGTGTAATAGAAAACAAAACTTTTAAAGAATACACGAAAGAATATTTTAGTGGTGATTTTTTTGAAAGAGTTTCAGAAAAACATAATTTGAGAAATTTTAATGAAATTTTCAAGAGTGATTTCTTAAATAGACAATATGAAAAAGTAGATATGTTACAAAAAAATACTCCATCAAACTTTATTAATAAATCAATAACATGCCTACATTTCAAAAAAACATACGATAAGAATACAATTTTTGATTTTAGTGTTTCGTTTAATACTGGTATAAATTTCATCATTGGACAAAACGGTGTTGGGAAAAGCACTTTTATTAATTTGCTTATGGGAATTATAAAAGGTAAGGGAGAAGTTTTTTATAAAGGAGAAAAGCTCAAAAAACGGTATGAGAATATCTTTGCAGTCATGCAAGATGTTAATTATCAACTTTTCACAGAATCTGTATGGCAGGAACTTGGAACAGTTACAAAACAGGATGATTTGAAAAATGAAGCCTTAAGAAAGGTACATTTATTTAATAAAAAAGAAATGCACCCAAGTTCGTTATCGGGTGGAGAAAAACAGAGATTGTTGCTTGCTATGTCTATGGTAAGTCAAAAACCAATCATAGTGTTTGATGAGCCAACGAGTGGACTTTGCAAAATGCAAATGGATATTTTGATTGGATTTTTAAACCAAATGGTAGAGCAAGGAAAAACTATTATTATAATCACGCATGATTTTGAATTTATAAAACAATGCGATGGTGCAATATATGAATTTACAAAATAAATATAAGTAAAGGAGAGCAATACGATGAAAGAAGATATGAAAACACAACTTTTAACAAAAAGTCCTAAAGACTTGTTGTTTCAATTAGCTATTCCGGGAATTATAGGAATGGTTGTTATAGGACTTTATCCATTTATGGATGGAATATTTGCTGGGTGGATTATAGGGGATTATGCTATGTCTGCTATTAGTATATCAATGTCTTTAACAATAATAAATGGCGGTATATCAGCACTTATTGGTGTTGGTAGTGCGTCGATTTTGTCAAGGGCTATTGGAAAGGGAGACAAAGAAACAACGGATAAAATATTTGGTAATTTTTGTTATTGGGTAATTTTATTTTCTATAGTAATTACCATATTAGGATTGATATTTGCACCTAATTTTCTGGATTTGGTAGGAGCAAAAGGGAATATTAAAGAACTTGGAGTTAGATATTTAAGAGTAGTTTTCTTTGGTTCAATATTTGTGAATTTTGCTCAAGCAGGTAATATGACAATGCGTGGTGAAGGTGCATTGAAGCAATCTATGATGATTATGGGAGTAGGTGCTTTATTAAATATTATTTTAGATCCTATTTTTATGAAGTTGATGGGAGAGTATGCAATTGAAGGTGCAGCCATTGCAACTGTAATATCTCAAATTGTACAGGCGATATTAACATTTCACTATTTTTCAAAGAAAAGTGCTTTTGTTGGTATCCATAAAATTCAAAAGAGCAAGGCAATTTACAGTGAAATGTTTAGTATAGGAAGTTCGGCTATGATGATGCAAATTTTATTTGCAGTACAACAAACATTTTTGTTCAAACAGGCTTTCGCTTATGGTGGAGATAATTGGGGAATTCTAATGTCTGCCACAATGAGACTTTATATGTTCTCATTTATTCCATTGTGGGGAATGAGTCAAGGTTTACAGCCTGTTATAGGAGCTAATTTTGGAGCAAAACAATATCAAAGAGTAAAAGATACTATGAAGATTTTCATGTATGGGGCAACAATACTTGCTGCTATTTCTTGGATACCATCCATGTTTTTCTCTGAAAAATTATTGTCTTTGTTTAATGTGAGAAGTGAAATAATTGAAGTTGGAGTTATGAACTTCAAGTTGTTCTATTCTACCTTTATCCTGTATGGAATTATGATTATGACTCTTACATTTTTCCAATCTATTGGAGATGGGAAAAAAGCGAGCATGATTGTAATGCTTAGACAACTGATTTTATTTATTCCGGCGATATTGTTATTGCCAAAGGTATTTGGAAGATTAGCAGTTTGGTGGGCTGAACCTATTGTGGATTTTAGTATGATTTTGCTTGGGCTGGTTTTAATGCTTAATGGACTTAGGAAAATGGGAAAACAAGAAATTACAAAAAGTTAGGTAGCTCAAAAGACAAAAGAAAAAATAAGAAAGGTTTGATGTATGAACATTATTTAACTATAAGGGATGGGTGATTAAGATGAAAAAATCTTTATATACAAAAGAAATAAATAATAAAAATTTCTATTTGCCTTATAGTTGTCTATTCTCTCAAACAATTAAATACATCTAAAGAAAAGGTAAACTCTTTTCAATTCGGAGGACATTTTACGCCAAAGTGTAGAAGTCCTCCTTTTTTATTCTCAAAAAGCAAAACAGAGAACTTAAAAAAGGAGGATAACTAAGTGGCAAAGAAAGAATATTACCTTTATGTAAAAGGCAAAGCCGTACCTGTAAGCGAAGAAGTCTACAAAGCCTATTGGAAGATAACAGAGCATGAAAAGTATCTCCAAAGAAAAGATTGGAAGCATAATGTTATACCATTTTCAGGACTGGATCACGACGGACACTTCATAGACAACATCATAGATGAAAAAATAGACTTAGAAAAAATTGTAGAAGTAAAAATGCAAATTGAAGAACTTCATAGAGCATTAAATACTCTTTCAAAAGAAGAACGAGAGTTAATGGAAGCCATCTTCTACAAAGAAGAAAGCCTAAGGTCAATCGGTAAAAAAGAGAAAGTTACACATCAAGCAATCAGTGGGAGGAGGGATAGGATTTTAGAAAAACTGAGAAAGATTTTAGAAGATAAAATCTAAAAACTTGGAAAGGTTAAGTGTCAAAAAAAGGTGCTTAACCTTTCTTTATGGAAACAAGCAGATACCAAAATGGAGGAATGAAAAATGAAGAAAGAAAACACATTACAGGAAGTACAGGAACAAATTTCTGAACTTCAGGAAGAAAGAGAAAAGTGCAATGTGAAGCTGAAACAATTAGAAAATCAAGGCAAGAAATTAGAAAAACTTGCAAACGAAAAAGAACGAAAAAGAAGAAATCACAGGCTTATACAAAGAGGCTTGATAGTAGAAAGAGTGGTTAAAAATCCACTAATGTTTACCAATGAGGAGATAGAAGAATTACTTAAAGTTGCTACTCACACAGAAGAATACAGACAAGCCTATGAAGAAATGATAAATGGGAAAGATATGGAAGATGAAACAGACAGCGAGTAGACAGAATAAAAGACCTTAGTTTTTTCAGAAGCTCCCTGCAAGGGCAAAAAGCTTCGCAGAACGCAAAGCACCCTTTAGGGTGTATAATTGCGCCCTTAGAAAAACTAAGGGATTTTAGCAAGTCTTAAAACATACAAAAGTTAATAAAAATATACAGATAAAGCAGATAGGAAAAGATACAAAAATAACCTGTCTGCTTTTTTTATTTACCTGAAAACAAACAAAAAATGAAAGGAGCTTATACAGATGGCAGAAACATTTCACTTTAGTATATCAATGATAAGCAGAGGAAAAAGTAAATCGGCAGTTGCAAGTGCAGCATATATATCCTGTGAGAAATTAACAAATGAATGGGACGGAGTAACTCACGACTACCATAATAAAAAAGGACTTTTACATTCAGAAATCTTCTTGCCGGAGAATGTCCCCATAGCATTAAAAGATAGAACTACTTTATGGAATAGCGTTGAACTAAATGAGAAAGCAAGCAATGCACAGCTTGCAAGAAACTTCATTATCGCCTTACCGAAAGAATTATCTTTTGAAGAAAACAAGAAACTCATTATCGACTTCATACAAGAAAATTTTGCATCAAAAGGAATGATAGCAGACCTTGCAATCCATGATGAAAGTGATGAAGAAAATAACAATATCCATGCTCATATTATGACTACCCTTAGACCAATCAATGAAAAAGGAGAGTGGCAGGCAAAAAGCAAAAAAGAATATGTTCTTGATGAAAACGGAGAAAAGATAAAACTAAAAAGCGGAAACTATAAAACAAGAAAAGTAGAGCTGACAGACTGGAACGATAAAGGCAACGCAGAGAAATGGCGAGAGAATTTTGCAAGCCTTTGTAATCAGTATTTAGAAAAAAATCATCAGGAAAAGAGAGTGGATCATCGTTCCTACAAAAGACAAGGGATAGAAGAAATCCCAACCATTCACATGGGAGCAAGTGCCAGCGCCTTAGAGAAAAAAGGAATCGAAACCGACAAAGGAAACATCAACCGAGAAATAAAAAAGCACAACTCCTTAGTTAAGGCAATTAAAGAAAAATTGTTAGAGATTAACTCTTGGCTTAACTCACTTGTTTCTACATTTCAAGCAAAATATGACGAGTACAAAGAAACAAGACAACAAGAGATTGAGAACAAAGCCGAACTCTTTAACCTCTATGAATATATCTCTATCTATAACGAGATACAGGGAGAAAAAATAAAAAATCTATCCTACTATGGACAGATAAAAAAGGGAAATGCAGACCTAAAGAGATTTGTAAAAGCAATCTACTATCTAAAAGATAATCATCTTCAAACCATAGCAGACCTACAAGGAAAAGTCTTTGAACTTGCAAAACAAAGTAAAAAGATAAGTGGTGATATTCAAGAAAAAACACAAAGAATAAAAGACTTAAATCAATGTGTAAGCTGCATAGACTCTATCAAAGAAAACAAAGAAGTTTATCAGGAATACAAAAGCAAAACCATATTCAAAGACAGCTTTTATAATTCTCATAAAAAAGGAATAGACAGATATCTAAGAGCAAGAAAGACCATAGAAAAATTTACAGGGACATCATCTATAAAATTAAGTGATTGGCAAAAAGAAATATCAAACCTTGAAAAAGAGATACAAAGTTTAACGGAAGATAAAGTTAAAGTACAAGACGAATTTAAGCAGATAGACCATATCAAATATGCAGTAAAGATTGTCAATGACGAGTATGGAATAGACCTATCTATTGAGATAGATAAGGCAATTAAGAGAGGAGATAAACCAAGTGTTATTGCACAGCTGAAAAAATTCCAAGAGCAAGAGGAAAGAAAGGAGCAGTACAAACAAAAAGCCAAGGAAAAGGCTAAAGAAAATTATAAAAATACAGGGGAGGAAAGATAAAAATGGCAGACAACAGAAGATACTATTGGTTAAAATTGAAAGAAGATTTTTTTACAGATAAGAGAATCAAAAGGCTAAGAAAAATATCAGGAGGAGATACCTATACAATCATTTACCTCAAATTGCTTTTGCTTAGCTTAAAAGATAGTGGGAAGCTGTATTATGACGGAGTAGAAACAGACTTTATCAAGGAGCTTGCATTAACGATTGATGAAACGGAAGATGATGTAATGGTTACAGTAAATTATCTTGTAGCACAAGGATTGATGGAGATAATCACAGAAAATGACGAGTATTTTTTAACAGAAATCCCAAGTCTTATAGGTTCAGAAACAGCGTCTACAAGGCGTTCGAGGAAATCAAGAGGACAAAAAGCGTTGCAATGCAACACTGGTGCAACACCTTGCAACCTTTTGCAACAAAACTGCAACGGAGAGATAGAGATAGAGAAAGAGATAGATATAGAATTAGAAAAAGAGGGGGAGAAAGAAAAAATATCCCCCTCCCTTTATGGAGAATATAAAAATGTTTCCTTAACTGATGAAGAATATGGAAAATTAAAGGATAAAATGCAATGTCATAGGGATAAAATGATAGAGAAGCTGTCAACCTATATGCAAAGTACAGGAAGAAACTACAAAGACCATTATGCGACCTTGGTTCATTGGTATGAACAGGACAAAGGGAAATTAAAGGAAAACAGTAAATCAAAAGTATATACCTTTGAAGATTATGACAAGGGTGAACACTTGTAGACCTCGTATAAGACGGTGGAAAGGCTTTTTAAGAGTGTTAATAATAAAATAGGTATCAGATATGGCTAATTGTAAAAACATCGTATAAGGGCTTAAATTTGTGGTATGGAAAAAATATCGTATTTATGATAAAATGATAATGATATGGTAATAAACTCAGTTATAAGGAGAGGATATATAAATGCGAATTCAATTTACTGTAACCGATGAAGAACTTGAAATTTTAACTAAAAAAGCAATAGAGGGAGGTTTCCCAAGCGTTACTGAATATTGTAAGTGTAGTAGTTTACAAGAAAATACAAGCTATGCTGACCTATATACTACCTTATTAAACAAAATTAGCTCTTTACCGAAAGGCAAAGAATTTGTTTTGAGAGAGTTAATCGCAACACCGCCGGCATTGATTGGCAGATGGTTTTATGAAAATGTAAATAAGAGACTTGTAAAAAATGTGGAACACATCGGAAAAGCTGAAGGTGGAGTAGAAAAATATAAAAGAATTTAGATAATGTTGGAGGTGCATTTCATGGCAGAAGAAAATAAAGAGATAGTTATTGTAGATGATAAAACTATACAAGAAAAAATATATCTTATTCGTGGGCAAAAAGTAATGCTTGATGCAGATTTAGCTGAAATATATGGTTATGAAACAAAAAACTTTAATAGACAGGTAAAAAACAATATTGAGAAGTTTGAAGGCGAAGATTTTATGTTTCAACTTACCGAGAATGAATTTGAAAACTTGAGGTGCAAAAATTTCACCTCAAGTTGGGGCGGTTCAAGATACTTACCAAATGCCTTTACAGAACAAGGTATTTATATGCTTATGACGGTATTAAGAGGTGAACTTGCGATTAGGCAAAGTAGAGCCTTAATTAGAACATTTAAGCAGATGAAAGACTTTATAATCGAAAATCAAGATTTTATTAGCTCAAAAGAATTGGTACAAATAGCAGTACAGACAAATCAAAACACAAAGGATATAGCTGAAATAAAGTCGCAAATGGCTACAAAAGAAGATTTGAAAAAGGTTATGGATAATTTTATAGATCCAGACACATACAAGCATTTCCTTTTAATGAATGGAGATAAGATTGAAGCAGATGTTGCTTATACAAAAATATATAAGTCTGCAAAGAAAAGCATTTATGTAATAGATAACTATATAGGCTTGAAAACCTTAGAATTATTAAGAGCTGCAAAAGACAATGTTGAAATTATAGTCTTTAGCGACAATGTGAAAAACAAGGATATGCTGACAAAAAATATCCTAAACGATTTTAGAAAAGATTACCCTAATATCAATCTGAAGATGAAAATTGCAGGTAAAAAGTATCACGATAGATATATTGCCATTGACTATGGAACAGACAGTGAAGCCTTTTATCTTTGCGGAGCATCATCAAAAGATGCAGGAAATAAAATATCAAGTATTACAAAGATAGAGGAATCTTCCAAGGATATGTATCATACGATGTTTGGCGGAATGCTGAACAATAAGGATTTGAAAATTTAATATGTAAATGGTAAAGCGTTATTAAATGAATAGCTACAAGACTTGTGAAAGGCGGTAGAAATAAAACTCTATCGTCTTTTTTTGATTGCAACTAACAGGAGGGAAACTAATATGCACGAAAATAAAAACGAACAAAATACAGGAATAAAGACCATAAAGAAGATTGGAAAGGCAACTTATGAGGTTGTTGTCCATTTTAATGAAAATGCGACTGAAACTATGCAAGATAAATTGAAAAGGATAATGCTTAGGGAAATGGAGCGAGAAAAAGATAAAAAACCCCATAAAAATGATTAGAAAGTCCTTGACAAGTTGTTACAGGAAAAACTGCTAAGTCAATTCTAATATCTTGTGGAGCAAGACTTGCACCTTTTGATATAAGAGAGCTTAGAGAACTAATGAGCGAAGATGAACTAGAGCTTGATAAAATTGGAGATAGGAAAACTGCTTTGTTCGTAATAATATCAGATACTGATGATACCTTTAACTTTGTAGTATCAATAATGTATTCCCAATTATTTAATCTACTATGTGATAAGGCAGATGATGTGTATGGTGGAAGACTTCCAGTTCATGTTAGGTGTCTACTTGATGAGTTTGCAAATATTGGCTTAATTCCTAAATTTGAGAAACTAATAGCGACAATTCGTTCAAGAGAAATATCAGCAAGTATAATTCTGCAAGCACAATCTCAATTAAAGGCAATCTATAAAGACCATGCAGATACAATAGTTGGTAACTGTGACTCCACACTCTTTCTAGGAGGAAAAGAAAAAACAACAGTAAAAGAGTTATCAGAAACCTTAGGAAAAGAAACCATAGACCTATATAACACATCAGAAACAAGATCAAATCAAAAATCTTTTGGTCTAAATTATCAAAAAACTGGCAAGGAACTAATGAGCCAAGATGAAATAACTGTAATGGATGGCGGTAAGTGCATATACCAGCTAAGAGGAGTAAGACCTTTCTTGTCTGATAAATTTGATATTACAAAGCATAAGAATTACAAGTTATTGGAAGATTATGATAAGAAGAACTTGTTTGATGTGGAAGAGTATTTAACAAATAGAGATAAGGTAAAGTTAAAATCAAGTTATAAAATAAATAGGTTAAACATTTGAGTTTATGGAGAAAGCAAAATGTGTGAAAATAGAAAATCATATTTAATTATATTAAATATAAATGGTGAGCAGTTTATTCTAGAAAGTGATACAGAACTCACAATGGATAAGAAAAATTATATTGAAGCAATATGTGAGACAATGTACGATGAAAGTAATGAATGGTATGAAGATATATATGATATGTCCCCATATGATATAGCTGAGCTATTCGAAAAAACAGTAAAAGAAGAAGTAGGAATAACTGTTACATTTAAAGCGATAGACCTTGAAGTATCGATTTTAGAAGACTAGAAATAAGGTGTTAATAGGCGATAGAAATTAAAAACTCTCAAGAGAGAAATCAGCAAGTATAATACTTCAAGCACAATCTCAATTAAAAGCAATTTACAAAGACCATGCAGATACAATAGTTTGTAACTGTGATTCCACAATCTTCCCAGGAGGAAAAGAAACCATAGACCTATATAACACATCCGAAACAAGATCAAATCAAAAATCTTTTGGTCTAAATTACCAAAAAACTGGCAAGGAACTTATGAGCCAAGATGAAATAACTGTAATGGATGGTGGTAAGTGTATATACCAGCTAAGAGGAGTAAGACCTTTCTTGTCTGATAAATTTGATATTACAAAACATAAGAATTATAAGTTATTGGAAGATTATGATGAGAGAAATGTTTTTGATATTGAAAAGTATATTACACGAAAGGGTAAAGCTAAGATAAATGGTAATACAGCGATAACAAGATTGTAATATTTACTGTTATAACTACACGGACGAGGGTATATTTAATATAATAGAGCTATATAAGTTAGAATTTATGAGGGTGTTTTTATGGAAAAATTTAGAAAAATGTTAATATATTTGATTATAATCATTCTTGCATTTTATCTAGCGCCATTTCTTATTATAGATACTGGAAGTGGTATGTTCATTTTATTAATTGCAATTCCAATTATATGCTTAATTGTTTCATTGATTTATGGAATGAAAAATTCGTTTAATTGGTTATTTTCTTTGTTTGTTATGTTGTTATTTATACCGACTATATTTATCTTTTACAACGATAGTGCAGCTATTTATATATTGGCATATGGGATAATTTCAGTAATTGGTAACTTTATAGGAAGCTTGCTTTTTGAGAAAAATCAATAGATTAAAAAATTCCAGCTTGCAGAGTTAAACAATTAAATAAACGTTCAATAAACACAATAGATGATAGAAAAGCGTAAAGTTATTCTATCGTCTTTTTTTATACTCAAAATTAGGAGGTAAAAATGGTAAGGATAAGAAGTCCCACTTAAAACAATTTAATATATAAGAAATTTAGCGGTTGAAATTTAAGTTCAGCCGCTTTTTTAATTGAAATTTATAGATTAAGGAGAAGAAATTAATGGATAGAGAAATGATAAATATTAATGCAAATTTAGTTAAGGAAGCTGAATTTTCAGAATTTGAAAAAGATGGAGAAAGTGT
>OIFD01000095.1_pt1 | contig 70505 bp, 63 predicted proteins | sample 1582021 | NCBI WGS metagenome assembly OIFD01 (sample SAMN07501059, study PRJEB24779) | human gut metagenome | isolation source: stool | host: human infant | place: USA: Pittsburgh, PA | reverse complement strand
AAATAGGAAGACTAGCTTCAAGGAGGGAGACTACGACCTCTATCTATACAATTATTATCCCATAAGAAAGTGGGATTAAGAATAAAAAGTAGTATTTATTACTACAACTACATTATACGAGGAGGGATTATTTTGAAATTAGAAAATAAACATATTAAAAAAATTGTCGTAATTCTCATTGTAGTTCTTGCGTTTGTATTTATCAAACCACTCAGAGAAGGCGTAACGAACATGTCAAAAGCTTTTAAAGATCTTGAAAGTGTAAAAGCGTACATCAGATCGTTCGGAAAGACTGCGGTTATAATTTCATTCTTGATGATGATTCTTCAATCAATTGCAGCGCCAATTCCAGCTTTCTTCATTACATTTTCTAATGCAGCTATTTGGGGATGGGTTAGAGGAAGTATATTATCTTGGACATCTGCAATGGCTGGAGCGGCGCTTTGTTTTGGTATTGCGAGATTTTTGGGAAGAGATATTGCAGAAAAATTTGCCACAAAAGGAGCATTGAAGGAAGTAGAAGGATTCTTCGACAAATATGGCAAGAACGCTATTTTGGTTGCAAGATTATTGCCATTTGTTCCATTTGATCCGATAAGTTATGCAGCGGGATTGACTCCGATGGGATTTTGGGAATTTTTCATCGCGACAGGAATTGGTCAACTTCCAGCGACTTTGATTTATTCTTATGCAGCAAGTAAATCGACAAATCCATCTACATGGGTAAAAGGACTTATTATTTTATTCGGAGTGTTTGCACTTGGAATGTTGATGAAGAGAATTTATAACGATAAACAAGCAAAGAAAAACATATAAGAAAGCCTCAAACTTTCCTAGAAATAAACAAGCCCTTATGCACTTTTGTACATAAGGGCTTGTTGTTTTGATATTATTTAATATTTTGATGTTAAATTTCTTTTATTTGTTCGACTAATTTATCGAATTGCATTGCATGAGATGCTTTTACTAAAATCAATGTGTTGTCCACGATTAATTCTTGCAATTTTTCTAGCAATTCTTCTTTTGTTTCAAAGTAGAACACTTTATCTTCTGCAAAGTTTGTACGTGCTCCTTTGATTATGTTTTCTGCTAATGGTCCAGTTGCCAATACGTAGTCGATTTTTTCGGGATTGATTGATTTTCCGATATTTTTGTGAAGAGTTATTTCGTTGTCTCCAAGTTCTAGCATATCACCTAATACGGCGATTTTTCTAGAATAGCCGTGCAATCCGTAAGCTGTTTCTAAGCAACTTGTAAGTGATTGTGGATTTGATTTGTAGCTATCGTTTAAAATATGGAATTTATCTAGTAGGATAAGTTCGTTTCTCATTCCCGTTAATTCGATTTTTTTCAGCCCTTTTGCTACATCTGAATAATCCAATCCCATAAGTTCAGCTACTATTATTGACATCGTAGCGTTGTACATTTGATGATGTCCCAACAATTCTATGTTGAACACGTGATCGTTGATTGAAAATGTCGATCCTGTTTCATCAGCTTTAATCATTTCCATTCTATAATCGCTGTCTGGTTTTATTCCAAAACTTATAGTCTTTTCTGGTAATTTGTATTCTTGTTTTACTTCTCTGAGAACTGGATCGTCGTTATTTAAAATAAATATTCCGTCTTCTTTTAATCCTTCAAGGATTTCGAATTTAGCTCTGGCAATATTTTCTTTTGTTTTCAAATTTAAAAGATGACTGTCGCCGATGTTTGTAATCATTGCGATATCAGGATGAGCGATATTAGTAAGTTGACTGATTTCTCCAAAATTTTCTGTTCCCATTTCAAGAACTGCAACTTCTGTGTCATCATCTATGTCAAATATCGTCTTGGATAATCCGATTTCGTTGTTGTAATTTTTTTGTGTTTTAACGACTTTGTACTTTTCTTTTAATAAAGAACTCATTATATCTTTTGTAGTTGTTTTGCCATTGGATCCTGTGATGGCGATTACTTTACAGTTTAAACTGTTGATGTATCCTCTAGCTAAATCCATCATAAATTCTTTTGTATCATCTACTTCGATTACTGGATAATCGTTGATGTTTCTGTAATCCCTGTTAACTACACAACAAGATGCGCCCTTTTCAAAAGCCATCTCTATGTAATTTTGTCCATCGAAATTATCTCCTCTAAGAGCGATGAACATGTTGTCTTTTTGAATAGTTCTTGTATCTGTGGAGATACCTTTTACCATTACATCATGGTATTTTTCATTTATAATCGTGTTAGTAAGTTCTGTTATTGTTTTTAAATTTCTTGTTAACATATTTACCTCTCTAACTTATATGCTTTATTTTTTTCGTATTCTTCAACAGCCAAATCAATCAAGTTGTCGAATACTTCTGAAACACTCATATCGTTAGTGCATTTCCACAAAACTGGAAACATTGAATGTGGAGTTAGTCCTGGAACTGTGTTGATTTCATTCACCCAAAGCTCATTGTCTTTTACGAACATATCAACTCTTGAAAATCCTGACAAACTCATTAATTTGTACACTTTTTCTGCCAAATGTCTTGCTTTTAATTCTAAATCTTCATCCATTGGAAATGGTGTAAGCATTTCTGTTTTTGAATCGTTATATTTTGCATCGTAATCGAAAAACTCTACATCGTGTATTTGGTATACACCCGGACGTGATGCAACTGGATTGTCATTGCCCATAACTGCTATCTGAAGTTCAGGACCAATGATTTCTTCTTCAACTAAAATTCTTCTGTCGTATTGAAATGCGTTTTGGATTGCTTGTTCCAATTCTTCTTCTGTTTCTGCTCTCATAACACCAACAGATGAACCAGCGTTACATGGTTTTACATAAACTGCCTTGGATGTTTTGTCGAAAATTTCCTTCAAATTGTATTCATCGTTTTTGCAAAGCACGACGTATTTTGCTTGAGGAATTTTGTTCAATTCGAAAATATCGTTAGTGTATCCTTTGTCCATGCAAAGTGCAGAACCCAACACATTACATCCTACAAATGGCAAATCCAAAACTTTTATGAAACCTTGGATTGTTCCATCTTCGCCATAACTTCCGTGAATTGCAGGAAATATTACAGTGTTTTCAGGATTGATTTTACTGATACAATCGCTGACAGATTCTATTACAGAAAGCTCAGTGTCAAGCACTAATTCGTCGTCGGATTTTATTTCTTCAGTTATGTTTTCTTTCATTATGAATTTTTTATCGCGGCGAACGAAAATCGCACTTACATTGTATTTTTCTTTTGATAAATTATTTATTAATGTTCTAGCACTTGTAATACTTACTTCGTGTTCAGTACTAGGACCGCCATATAATACATATATATTTTTTTGCATAATTTTTGTCCTTTCTTGTGACTCATTAATATATTACTATAACTAAATCATTATATCAATAAAATAGAAAAATGTATCATTTTTGTTGATTTTAAGAAAAAACAATACAAATTTAATAGGACTATTTTACAAATGTGGTAAAATATAGTTGAGCTAAGAATAGGAGGATTTTATGAAAAAGGAAGAATTTTTGTTGCAATTTGAAAAAAACTTATTTAATATGTTTGGAAAAGATTTACAAACTTCTACTGAAAAAGAAAAATATATAGCTTTTTCTAAAATAATAATGAACGAATTGGCAGAAGATTGGAAGAAAACTTCTGATAAACACAAAAATTCACGAAATGCCTACTATTTTAGCGCGGAATTTTTGATAGGAAGATCTTTGGGAAATAATTTGTTGAATATGGGTTTGAACGAAGAATATTCACAAGTTTTAAAAGAATTGGACATCGACATCAATGATTTGGAAATTCAAGAAGAAGATGCAGCTTTGGGAAATGGTGGTCTAGGAAGACTTGCGGCATGTTTTATGGAAAGTGCAGCGAGTTTGGATTATCCATTGACAGGTTATGGCGTGAGATATCGCCAAGGACTTTTTAAACAATATTTTCACAACGGATTTCAGATGGAAGTCGGAGATAATTGGACATTGGACAAGGATCCTTGGTCAAGACGTGTAGAATCTGAATCCAAAATCATTAGATACAAAAACCAAGTCGTAAAAGCAGTTCCTTATGATATGCCAGTTGTAGGCTACAAAAATCATGTTGTTAATACTTTGAGGTTGTGGCAGGCGGAATGTGATGACGGATTTGATTTTCAAAAATTCAATAATTTTCAATACGACGATTCAGTAAAAGAAAAAAATAGAGCAGAAGATATCACGAGAGTTTTGTATCCTAATGATATACAAAGACCGGGAAAAGTTTTAAGGCTTAAACAACAGTATTTTTTCAGTAGCGCATCTATTCAAGATATAATCGAAAAATACGAGAAGAATTTCCCAAATGATAAGGATTTTGAAGATTTTTCAAAATACAATACTATCCAATTAAACGATACTCATCCTGTTATGGCTATCCCAGAAATGATGAGAGTTTTGATGGATGATAAAAAACTTTCTTGGAAACAAGCTTGGAATGTTACAAGCAATGTGTTCAACTACACTAACCACACTATTTTACAAGAAGCAATGGAAAAATGGAGTGTAGATGTTGTAGAGGAAGTGAGTCCTAGAATTATGGATATTATCGCTGAAATCGACAGGAGATTTGTCGGCGATTTGGTGGGATTGTATTATTCTGTAGATAGGATAGATAATCTCAGAATTGTGAAGGACAATACTGTTAATATGGCTCATTTGGCAATATTAACATCCGTAAAGATTAACGGCGTTGCTAAAATCCACACAGAAATTCTGAAAAACGAGACATTAAAATCATGGCACGATTTGTATCCGGATAAATTCGTCAACAAAACAAATGGAATTACTCCAAGACGTTGGCTATTTTATTCAAATCCAGAGCTAACGAATTTTATAACAGAACTTTTGGGAGAAGATTGGAAAACTGATCTAACAAAATTAAAGGAGATTGAAAAATTCCAAGACGATGACAAAGTTTTGGCTAGATTAAGAGAGATTAAACTCAACAACAAAATCAGACTGAAAAAATACATTAAGGAGCATGAAAACATCGATGTAGATGAGAACTCTATTTTTGATATACAAGTTAAGAGACTTCATGAATACAAGAGACAATTGTTGAATGCTTTTCACATTTTGAATTTGTATTATAAAATCAAAAACAACGAAGTATCCGACATTCCAAAACAAACATATATATTTGGGGCGAAGGCAGCGCCGGGGTATTTCAGAGCAAAGGCTATTATAAAATTCATCAATGAAGTTAAAAATCTCGTGAACAATGATGATGTTGTTAACAAATATATCAAGGTTGTGTTCTTAGAAAACTTCAACGTATCAATCGGAGAATTGGTGTATCCTGCAGCAGATGTGAGTGAGCAGATTTCGACTGCGGGAAAAGAAGCTTCGGGAACTGGTAACATGAAGTTTATGTTAAACGGAGCGTTGACTGTGGGAACTTACGACGGCGCTAACATTGAGATTTTCAATCACGCAGGTGAAGACAACAACTTCCCATTTGGAGCTACTGTTGAAGTATTAAATTCCATCAGAGACAGTTACAATCCAGTTGAGTATTATTATAAGGATGAAAATATTAAACGCGTTATTGATACTTTACTAAGCGATTTGATCAATGATAGTGGATCATTTATGTTCTTGGACATTTACAATTCGCTTGTAAACAGAGATTCGTCATTTAAATTGGACGAATATTTTGTGTTAAAAGATTTCAATGATTATGAACAAATTCACGAAAAGATTTTACAAACTTATTCTGATGAGAAAAAATGGGCTATGATGAGTTTGATGAACATCGCTAATTTCGGAGAATTTTCATCGGATAGAACTATAAAAGAATATGCAGAAGAGATTTGGAGGATAGTACCAAATGAAAAAATTTAAAAAGAGTGATATTAACTCTAAGATATTTAACAAAGGAAACAAGATTTTATTTTTCTACGCCGACGGGATTTGTCCATGTATTCCGGCGAAAAATGATTTGGAAGATATCGAAAAATCATTTCAAGGAGAAATAGAATTTTACGAATATTTAGCTAAAAAAGTTAGAGAAATTGACAAGGACGAGATAATTACGCATTACGATGCGTTGCCTCTACCTACGACTTTATTTATAAAAGATGGCAAAATCATCGACAGACTTGTAGGGGATAACTCAAAATCGACATACAGAAATTACGCGAACAAATTATTGGATGAATAAGAGGAGATAGTATTGGCTAATTTATTATTTGAGGATAGAATCAACGAAATATTAGATACTCTTAGGCTTGAGAACGATCTTGAAAACACCAAAATTACTTTTTGTACTTTTGATGAACATCATTTCGACAAACATCAAACCACAGACATCGATGATATCGAATTGAGAAATGACAGGATAAATTGGATATATATCACAGGATTATCAGATACAGATAATTTCATAAAAATGAAAGAAAAATTCAAAATCCACCCTCTTATAATAGAAGACATGTTGGATGTGGAACAAAGGACGAAACTAGAAGCTTATGATGATTATTTGTTCGTGGTAACAGATACTGTGGATTATGATATGTTCAACAGTGTAAAAGAATTGTCGTTTAACCAAGTTTCTTTTGTTTTGAAAGAAAATTTGTTAGTAACTGTAGAGCAAAACAAAACCACATCATTTGACAGAGTTTTGGACAAGTTAGAAAAAATTCCTGTTTTTAGACCGAAAACTACAGATGGACTATTGCTTTTGTTAATGGATGCATTTATCGACAACTACTATCAAATTTTTGATATTTTGGGAGAATACATAGATGATTTGGAAGACGTTATGATGACTAATCATGATGACGATATTCTCAGAGAACTTTACACTATGAAGAAAAACCTAATATTTTTGAGGAAGACTTTGTGGCCTTTGCGTTCAGTTATCAATGAAATTTCGAAGTTCAGAGTAAATTTGGTAAGTCACAACACATCTATTTACATGAGAGATTTGTACGATCACATAATCCAAATGCTTGAATTCATAGAAGTGTATCGCGATATGATTAACTCCATGATAGATGCTTTTGACACTAATATCTCCAACAGAACTAACGAAGTAATGATGGTATTGACTGTGTGGTCGACGATATTTTTGCCTTTGACATTCTTAACAGGAGTCTATGGAATGAACTTTAAATATATGCCGGAACTTCAAGGAAAATACGGATATATTTTGTTCTGGGTTACGGCTGTTGTGATTACTAGTGTTATGATTTATTATTTTAAAAAGAAAAAATGGATGTAATATAAAGGAGATTTTATGGAAAACAGTACTTTTTTGGCATCTGATTATGAAAAAGAACAAATTGATGCTATTAAAAAAATACTGCGAGTGTATTTTAGTGGAGATATTGAATTTAGCAAAAATTTTTCTGAATTGAAACCAAACATAGACAACCAAAATTTGAAAGAAGTTTTGAATGAACTGGACGACAAAATAACCAGAGATGATTTGATAAGATATGTCAATGATATCAACATAATGGCTTATAATGAGGAAAATAAGCTTTGTTTTATGTATGATGCTAACAGGAAATTTACAAAAGAAAGAAAGATTGCACTTGAGAATTATCCACGAGATAAAAACTATGGTTTTTGTATTGAAAAATGGATAAACAAATGCGATAGCATCCTTTCCAATTCGTCGTCTGATTTGCAAAATGCAATCTATAGCACTATGCTTGATATTTGCTGTGAGGAAATGGGTATACTCGTAATAAGAATCTGCGAGGATGATTTTGATTGGACAGATGATCATGCAATGGAAAAATTGAACGAAATTGTAAGTAATATAAGGAAGGGAGATTTTTGTTAATGAAAGTTATATTAGCAGTAGATAGAAATTTTGCGATAGGAAAAGATGGAGATATGCTTTTTTCAATTCCTGAAGATATGCAAAGATTTAAGGAATTAACAACTGGAAATATCGTTATAATGGGAAGAAAAACATTGGAATCTTTGCCGGATTCAAAACCTCTACCAAATAGAACCAACATAATAATTACAAGTAAGGACTTAGATGGTATGCTTTGCGTAAAAAACGAAGAAGAATTGCTACGCACTCTCAAAGAAATCAACCCAGACCACAAAATGACAGAGTATTTGATAGGTGGAGCAAACACGATTGAATCATTGATACATTTAGTTGATGAATTCGTAATCACTTATGTTGACGCAGAATTTGAATATGATGCAAAAATCAGAAACTTATTTGAAGACCAAGATTATTATGTAGCGGAAGAGTCAGACATCAAAACTTACGAAGATTTGAATTATAGATATATGGTATTTAAAAGAAAATAGAAAATAAAGCAAACAAACTTCATGCACGAATATCTAGACTACAAAAATTGTTGATTTCTGAATCTTAAAATCCTAAAATCGTAAGCACGCTTCGCTTACGCGGTACGATTTTGGACGGATTTTTTCGATTTGAAATCAAAGCAATTTTTTTCGTATGATATTCTTAGCATGAAGATGTGTTACTCTTTTGAAATAAACTGGGGATAATTAACCCAGTTTTTTATTGCCCAAATATTAAGATTTGGCAAAGTTATAATTGAGTATAATGTATTGTGATATAATACGGTTACGGAGGTGAGTAAATGCGTTGTCCTAATTGCAATGAAAAAGTGTTAGATACGGTGAATTTTTGTCACAATTGTGGGTTTAATTTGAAAGAATACCGTGAAAGTTTGAATGAACAAAAGGATATAAAAGAACAACCAGAAAATAATCACGCATCTACAGATAAGGATTATTCATATTCTGACGATGTGATGAATATTTTTAATATAAAAAATCGTGAAAAATCAGCTGAAGAACAAAAAGCAGACGAGATTATTAACGGTAATAAAACCAACAGCAGACCTAAAAGGATTGAAGATATTTTTCAAGTGATTAACAAAAACAAATCTCAATATGGAAAGTTCAATCCCGACAAAGAAGTTGAGAAGAAAATAAACCACGAGGATGAAAAAGAACCTGAAGAAAATTATGAAAACACGATTTTTATTACCAAAGGTTATGACGAAAAACAAGAAAAAATTAAAAGAGATGAGTCGATAAGATTCACTTCGGCAAATGAGTTTACTATTCATAAGTTTGAAGACGAAGATGAAGATGATGACCAATTTATGGATACTTTTGAGGTTAAAAGTAAACAAGTTTTTGACAAAATCAATTTGTTCTTTATTAAAATATTGAAGAAAATGATGGGAGGCACACAACCTTACAGGTTCTCAATGAGACTTGCGGTTGTAGTGTTATCTGCGTTGCCGCTTTTATTCTTTTACATGAATTCTACAAATCACTGGACATTTACTCAAAAATCAAAGGCAATCGTAGTTATGGTTTCAGTGTTGGTTTTGGATATTTTCCAAAAACTTTTATCCTATAGTCTGGGACTTAAACTAGCAGGAACGAAATTATATCAACCAATTGATAAGGAGTTGAGAAACAATATCTCAGTTTTACTTTCGGTTATAGAATCTCTCATATTTAGCTTATTTGGAGTGTTAACCGCAGGAGGACTTGTCGGTTTTAGTTCGTCAGTTTTCACGTTTACATTTTTGGGTGCACACGCTTTTATATATCTAATTTCATTAGTAATATTGATATTATTTGCAACGATTATTTTAGTAGATAGATTTGATTACAAAAATTTGTGGAAAGTTTACGGACTTAATGCAGCTGGAATTGTGATAACAAGACTTGTTGTGTTTATGGTCGTTATGACACTTCTTCAAAAAATATTTTTTGGACTTGCTCCGGGATTAATGTAGGTGATTAAATGATTTACACAGTTACTATGAATCCAGCACTTGAATTTGTAAGTGAAGTTTCGGATTTTGAATTTGACAAGAACAATATATCGGATTTTGATTTGATGCTTCCAGCTGGAAAAGGAATCAATGTTTCGAGAGTTTTAAAACAACTTGGACTTCCGACTGTTGCAACTGGATTTGCAGGAGGTTTTACTGGAGAATTTGTAGAAGATTGGCTAAGAAGAGAAGATATCAAATCTGAGTTCATAAGAATTGATGATAATACTAGAATTAATATCAAAATCACAGGCTCTTCGAAAACCGTAATCGAATCAAAAGGACCTAGCATTTCTCATCAAGAACTACAGGAATTGTTATACTATCTATCAAGAGTTAAAGAAGGAGATACTGTGTTTTTGTCCACAGCTTTTCCGAAAAATATAACAGAAACTGTAATCGAAAGAATGATTGCAATTTGCAAAGCCAACAAAGCACACTTCGTACTTGATATAGATGAGTATTATTTGGAGAGATTTGCTAACGAGGGATCATTACTTGAAAAAATAAGTGTAAAATGCTTGGAGCATCTATTTAAAACAAAAATAAATTCAGAATCAGATTTGCTTAAATGGAAAAATGAAATATCTGGTTTGAATTCTAAATTTGTAATAGTGCCCTTTGTAGATAATAAAGTATATTTGTTCCAAAAGAATTCAATATATGCTTTTGACATAGAACAGATGCTAAACCAAAAAAGAGATTTTGTTATTGACTCAATAATCGCGGGATTTATCGCGACATTTATCAGAACTTCAGATTATGAAAAGTCTTTTGAAATGGCGAATGCCTGTGCACTAACTTCGTTGAAGACCAAGGATTTGCCGAAAAAATTCCAAATAGATGATTGCTTTAATGATATTAATATAATAAAAATAAACTAAAATAAAAAAACAAGGTGTTGAATTTAATTCATACCTTGTTTTTTTATGTTGTAATAAATTAAGAAATGGAGATTTAATTGAAAATGAAAAAGTTTTCAATAATTAAATATATTTTACCATTTCAATATAACGAATGCAAGCTTTTTGTTACATTTTTTAAAAATTAATAAATTTGTAAATAGGCTCATGATTATCATTACTTTATCATAATAAAGAGATTGTGTCAAGTCATTTTTATGCAAAAACACAATTTATTTTATTGGCAGGACAAATTTTAAAAATGAATAAAAATAATCTAATTTTATTTTCATAATCAACTCTAAATGGCGGAAATATAACGGGAAAAGAAAATCATAAATTTTATTTTTGTAGCTAAAAAGTGTAATTTAATTCGAAAAAGCATGAAAAAACTGTATTTTATACTGAAATTTTAAATTTTAAAATAAATAATAATTGACAAATGCATTTTATCTCACTATAATAAGATAAAGTATTTTTTATTATTCATACATAAATCATACGAAAAATAAACTGAAAGGAGAATAAAATGTCTGCTAATAAGAAAATATTGGAAGTTAATAATATGCATACAGCTTTTAGAATAAAAGACGATTATTATGATGCAGTAGATGATGTTTCATTTGAATTGTATGAAAATGAAGTATTAGCGATGGTCGGAGAATCCGGCTGTGGTAAATCTACTTTAGCTACAACTATTATGGGCTTACATAATATGAATTACACTCAAATTAGCGGTGAGGTTATATATAACGGTGAAAATATTTTGAATTACACAGAAGCTCAATTCAATGAGTTGAGAGGTGGAGAGATTGGAATGATATTCCAAGACCCATTGGCATCTCTTAACCCTTTAATGAGAATTGGCGAACAAATTGAAGAAGCCTTGTTATATCACACTGATTTGGATAAAAAACAAAGAGAGAAAAAAGCTGTTGACCTTCTAAAAAAAGTAGGGATTGAAAATGCTGAAGTTATAGCAAGACAATTTCCTCATCAATTATCTGGAGGTATGAGACAAAGAGTAATTATAGCGATTGCTTTAAGTTGCAAACCTCGTGTATTGATAGCCGATGAACCTACTACTGCACTTGACGTTACAATTCAAGCACAAATTCTAGATTTGCTTAAAGAACTACAAAACCAAATGAATTCAGGAATTATATTAATAACCCATGATTTAGGAGTCGTAGCTCAGACCGCTGACAGAGTTTGCGTAATGTATGCAGGTCAAATCGTTGAGATTGCACCTGTGGATGAATTGTTCAATAATCCACTTCATCCATACACAAGAAGTTTATTAAATTCCATTCCACAAGCAGATACTCAATCTGATCAGTTGCACGTAATAGAAGGAATGGTTCCTTCATTAAAAGATTTACCAAGAAAAGGATGCAGATTTGCACCTCGTATTCCTTGGATAGATGAATCGGAACATGAAGAAAATCCAGTATTACATGATGTTGGCAATGGACACTTAGTTCGTTGTACATGCTGGAAGAACTTCCATTTTAAAGACGAATAGGAGGAAAATATGGGATTTTTAGAAGTTAAAAATTTGAAAGTTCATTATCCAATTCGTGGTGGATTTTTTAATACAATTCAAGACTATATCAAAGCTGTTGATGGAGTTGATATGGATATTGAACAAGGAAAAACTTATGGATTGATTGGAGAGTCTGGTTCTGGGAAGTCAACTATCGGAAAAGCTATAGTAGGACTCGAAAAGATTACAGATGGAAACATTTTGTATGAAGGAAAAGATGTTACAAGTAGATCTTACAGAAAAAAGATTAACTACAATCAAAATGTTCAAATGATTTTCCAAGATTCAATGAGTTCGCTTGATCCTAAAAAAAGAATTTTGGATATAATCGCTGAACCAATCAGAAATTTTGAAAAACTTACACCTAAAGAAGAAAAAGAAAAGGTGTTTAAATTATTAGACATAGTTGGACTTAACGAAAGTGCAATTTACAAATATCCATTTGAATTCTCAGGTGGTCAAAGACAAAGAATTGGTGTTGCAAGAGCTGTTGCATGTAACCCAAGATTGATAGTTGCAGACGAACCAGTTAGTGCACTTGACTTATCAGTTCAAGCGCAAGTATTAAACTACATGAAGTTGATTCAACAAGAGTTTAATCTAAGCTACATTTTCATCTCTCACGATTTGGGGGTTGTAAGACACATGTGTGATTACATTTATATTATGCATAACGGCAAATTTGTAGAAACTGGTAATCGTGATGAGTTATACTCTGATCCTCAACATATTTACACAAAAAGACTTATCGCAGCGATTCCTCAAATTGAACCAAATAGAAGAAAAGAACTTAGAGAAGTTAGACAAGCTATTGAAAAGAAATTTGATGAACAAAAAAATATCTACTACGATGAAAATGGATCTGTGTACGATTTGACTAAATACAAAGATTCTCACTATGTAGCAGCTAGAAAGGGGGAAATATAATATGACTAAAACTATAATCAGAAGATTTTTAATAATGATTCCTCAATTGATAGTGTTAAGTTTATTTATATTCTTCGTAGCTCAAAAGATGCCAGGGGATCCTTTTACAGGTAAAATCACTCCAAGCACTGGTAACTCAAAGGTTGAAGAACAACTTAAAATAAAATCTGGGTTTTACGATCCATGGTATGTGAAATACAAAAGATGGGTTGGCAATGCTCTTCATGGAGACTTCGGAGTTTCTTATACTCAAAAATTACCTGTAAGAGATGTTATAGGTCAAAGAGCTAAGAACACATTCTTCTTATCATTGTTCTCATTGTTAATAATGTATGCGATAGCAATTCCTTTGGGAATAAACGCAGGTAGGTATAGCGGGTCGGCATTCGATCAGGGGGTTAACTTGTACAACTTCCTCGCTCTGGCTACACCAGGATTCGTATTTTATTTAATAATGCTTTTAATATTCGGATACAAGTTAGGATGGTTTCCTACAAGTGGAATTATAAGTCTTGAAGCATCAGCAAAAGGCGGAATGGCAGCAGTATTAAGTAGATTTTATCACATGCTACTTCCAGCAATATCTTATGCACTACTTACAACTATCGGAACTATCCAATATTTGAGAAATGAAGTTGTAGATGCAAAAAGTCAAGACTACGTAAGAACTGCAAGGGCAAAAGGGGTTCCTATCAAAAAAGTTTACAGCAAACACATTTTCAGAAACTCACTTTTACCAATAGCTGCATTCTTCGGATTCCAAATCACAGGTTTATTAGCTGGTTCTATAATGATTGAAACAATTTTTGGATACCAAGGAATGGGTTCACTATTTGTAGACTGTATCAATCAAAGAGATTATTCGGTTATGACAGCACTTGTAATGATTTATGGTTTCTTAACACTTTGTGGTTCATTATTAAGTGATATTATCATGAGTATAGTTGATCCAAGAATAAGGATAGATTAGGAGGGTTTTTATGAAAGAAGTAAAAGTAACAGAAGAAAAACTTGAAGAATATAAAGACCTTGCCAAAGACAATCCAACGGGATTTAAAGTAATAGTTAATGAATTTAAGAAGGACAAATTAGCCATTGTTTCTTTAGTAGTATTGGCAGTTTTATGGATAGGAATATTCGTTGGAGCAATGCTACTAGACAAAGAACAAGTAATGAAAGTTGACATACTTAATTCATACGTAAGACCGGGAGAAGCGGGACATATACTTGGAACAGACCAAGGTGGTAGAGATTTGTTCGGACAATTGATAATTGGCGCTAGAAATTCTATCGTAATAGGAATCGCCGTAACAATCCTTACATCTGTTATAGGTATAGTTGTAGGTTTGTTTATAGGATACTACGGTGGATGGTTGGATAATATTATAATGAGAATTATAGATTTCATCCAAATTCTTCCAACAATGATGATTATCATAGTTTTCGTAACAATTGTTCCAAAATATTCTATGTTTACATTCGTATTGATATTTACGGTGTTCTATTGGACAGGAATGGCAAGACTTGTCAGATCAAAGGCCCTTGCTGAAAGTAAAAAAGACTACGTAAATGCATCCAAAACAATGGGTACTAGCGATTTGAAGACTATGTTTACAGGAATTTTGCCTAACATTTCTTCAATATTAATTGTAGATATGACATTAAGTTTCGCAGGAAATATTGGTATTGAAACTGGACTTAGCTTTCTAGGTTTCGGGCTTCCACCATCAGATCCATCACTAGGAACGTTGGTATCATTAGCCAGAAAACCAGAAGTTATATCAGATAAGTTATATGTATGGCTACCTGCATCATTATTGATATTAGTAATGATGTTGTGTATAAATTATATCGGTCAAGCATTAAGAAGGGCTTCCGATGCAAAACAAAGGAAAGGATAAGGGGGAAAAATAATGAAAAAGAAATTTAAATCATTATTGGCAATCTTTTTAGTATTAGCATTTGTACTTACAGGATGTGGAAAATCTAATAAAGATAGCGGAAAATCATCAGATTCTGGTTCTAAACAAGAATCTAGCACTGGTAAAAAGGCAAACGAAGAAAATAAAGGTAACATAGTCGGAGAACAAATGGGCGGCGGTGTGATTATTGAAAATGAAGGCGAACCAATTAAAGGTGGTACATTTAGAGTAGGTATCCCTACAGATTCACCTTTTAAAGGTATATTTAATGTTGCATTACAAGACGATAACTTCGACTGGACAATTATCGGACCTACAATGTACGGTTCAGCAAACGCTGGAGAAAGCATGGAATTGAGAGATTCTGGAGCTGAAAAATTCGAATGGGATGAAAAGGCAAAGACAGCGACAATCAAACTTTCAGATGCATTCAAATGGAATGACGGAAAGCCTGTAACAGCAAAAGACATTATAATAAACTACCTAATCATCGGTCACAAGGATTATCCTGGTGTACGTTATGATGATGATATGATGAACATCGTAGGTATGGAAGATTATCACGCTGGAAAAACAAAAGACATCGCAGGTGTTAAAGAAGTAGATGAAAAAACAGTTCAAATCTCATTTAAAGAATGGAAACCTTCAATCAAATGGGGTGCTGGTATTTGGGCTGAACCAACTAACTATGAACAAGTAAAAGATATAGCTATAAAAGACATAATCTCTTCTGACTCAATCAGAAAGAACCCTAAATCAGCTGGACCTTTCTACATTTCAAATGTAGTTCCAGGACAATCAGTTGAATTTAGCGCTAATGAACACTTCTGGGGTGGAAAACCTAAGATCGATAAAGTTGTAATGGAAGTAGTTCCAACATCACAAATTTTAGCATCATTAAAATCTGGTAAATACGACTATATAGCAGGTGGAGCACCATCAGATACATTCAAAGAAATATCAGAATTAAAAGGATACAAAGTTGCAAGACAACAAGACATGGCTTACACTTACTTAGGATTCAAACTAGGTAAATGGGACAAAGAAAAAGGCGAAGTTGTTGTAGATCCTAACGCTAAGATGGCTGATCCTAACTTACGTAAAGCAATGGGTTATGCAATTGATAACAACGCAGTTGGTGAAAAATTCTATCAAGGATACAGATCACAAGCGACATCAGTTGTTCTTCCTATATTTAAAGATTACTTTAACACTGAATTAAAAGGATACAATTTTGACCAAGAAAAAGCCAAAAAATTGTTAGATGAAGCTGGATACAAAGACGTAGACAATGATGGAATAAGAGAAGACAAAAACGGTAAACCATTTGTAATTAAATTCGCATCAATGTCAGGTGGAGAAATCGCAGAACCATTGTCAGCATACTATATCCAATGCTGGAAAGAAATTGGATTGAATGTTGAGTTGACAGGCGGAAGATTGATAGAATTCAACGCATTCTACGACAAGCTTAAAAATGATGACCCTGAAGTTGACGTATTCCAAGGAGCTTGGGCTGTAGGTACTAACCCTGACCCATCAGGATTATTCAGTAAGAATGCATCATTTAACTACTACAGATATACTAATCCAGAAATGCAACAAGCATTGGATAAGATAGCTGATGGTAAATCATCTGATGAAGAAAGAGCACAAGCTTACAAAGATTTTGCAAAAGTTATGGAAGAAAATGTACCATTGATTCCAACACTTTACAGAGAATCATTGACTCCAATCAACAAGAGAGTTAAAAAGTTTGATACAAGATATGTTCAAGATCTTAACAAAGATGACTTCAGATGGAATCAACTTGAACTTACATCTGAACAACCAATTAAAGAATAATAGTTTTTAAATTAAGTGGGGTGTAATTTTACACTCCACTTTTTTATGTAAAATATGTAAAAATACGTAAAATATAACGTTTTCGTTTATTGACTTATTCTAGCTTATTCATTAGAATATTAGAGAGGTGTAATGAATGAAGCAGAAGAATATTATTGCTGTAGTTTTGATAACTGTAGTAATATTTGTTGGAACTTTTGTAGGATTAAATATTTTTAATTCATCAAAGACAGAAAAATTAGATAAATTGGCTCACCAATGTATAGTAGATGGTAATTACCAAAAAGCTGTAGATTATTATAGTGAATTATACGATAGAACAAACGATGGATCTTATATAGATAAAAAACGTGAAGCTGTGGAACTTTTATCTTCTAAAAATAATTACGATTATGGCGTAAATTATTTAAAGGAAATGAAGTATGTCGATGCAGCAAAAAGTTTCTTGAAAGTAAGCAACAAAGATAGCGTCAATTATCAAAAAGCGCAACAAAGATTGCAAGAAAGCACACAAGCTGTGATAATTGCAAGTGATTCATTTGCAGAAGATGACAACTTTGATGCAAGTTTGAATATGTTAAACTCATACGCACGTGTAATGCCACACGAAACTATTGTTATCGACAAGATAAAAGAAGTTGAAAAAGCAAAAAATCAATACAATGAGAAAAAACAAGACGAAGAAAAACAACGTGCATTGTCTGAGAAAAAAGAAAAAGAAGCCAGAGAAAAAGCTGAAAAACTTGCCAATGAATCAGCAGAAGAATTAAAGAAAGAAAAAGAAAGCACAAAAAAACCGGATAAAAAAGATGAAAGTTATGAAACTGATGATAACAAAAGACTTATTGATTTGTGCATTCGTTTAGTTGGCAAAACTTACTTGGTAACTGCAGATAATGCCAAAATATACGAAGAACCAAGCAATAAATCACAAGTGATTTCCTCAATTCCTATGGGAAGTGAAGTGTACATTTATGAAGCAAAACCAGATTCAGGTCAAAGAGTATGGTGCCATGCGATAATAAAAAGTGCAGATTCATTAAAATCATACGACGCATGGATATCATCAAACAACTTAGAAATTAACGATTAAGCTCTCAATAATGAGGGCTTTTTGCACATTGCAAACCTTCATGCACGAACATCGGACTCAAAAAATTTGTGATTTCTAAATTTCAATCTTCTAAAATTCGTAACTCGCATTCGCTCAAACAGACGGATTTTTCAACGAAGATTTTCAATTTGAAATCAATTAAATTTTTATCGTATGATGTTCTTAGCATTACGGTTTGCAAGTTATAATTGAAACTGCTCTCAATAATGAGGGCTTTTTTAGTAGAAAGGGGTGTGTTATGGATTTAAATTTTTTGCATTTTGATTTGGATGCTTTCTTTGCGTCTTGTGAAATTCTGGATAATCCGAAGCTAAAACACGTCCCAATGGTTGTCGGTGGAAGAAGTCAGAGGGGAATAATTACTACTGCAAACTACGAAGCTAGAAAGTACGGATTGCATTCTGCGATGCCAATATTTCAAGCGAAAAAGATCGTTCCAAATCTTGTTATAGTACCTCCGGATTTTGAAAAATACAGAAGAAACAGCGAGAAAGTTTTCAAGGTTTTGTCGGCATTTTCGACTAAAATTCAAAAGATGAGTATAGATGAAGGTTGCATGGATATTTCTCATATCGATATGGACAGATTGGAACTGGCAAATCTAGTCCAAGAAAATGTCAGGATAAAAACGGGATTGTCTATCTCTATTGGGATTAGCTACAATATGAGCCTTGCAAAGCTTGCATCTGATTGGAACAAGCCTCATGGAATCAAAATTATCACACAAGATGATATTCCAGATGTTTTGATGGACTTAAATGTGGGAAAAATTCAAGGAATTGGCAGAAAATCTGAGGAAAAACTAAATAATATTGGGATAAAAAAAGTATGCGATTTGTATGATTTATCCAGAAATAATTTGAGAGAATTATTTGGTAAATTTGGCGAAGTGATTTACGATAGAATTCGTGGTATTGACGATAGACAGTTGGATTTGTCAAGAATTAGAAAATCTATTGGAGTTGAGTACACTTTTGAACGAGATTTGAGAAATTACAATGAGTTACTAAAAAAAGCTGGTGAATTCAGCGAAGAATTGGCGGAAGATCTTCATAAGAAAAATATTAAAGCGAAAACAATTAGGATTAAAATAAAGCTTAGCGATTTTTCGGTGATTACAAAATCAATGACTCTTGATGAATACATTAGTGATGTCAAGGATATTTATAGGATTGTGAAGTATCTTGTGGTTAACACTAAAATTGAAAAGCCTGTCAGACTTTTTGGGATTACTGCTGCAAACCTTAGCGACACGACTTTTGAGCAGTTAAAATTTTTATAGTAAAAAACTTTGCATAATACCTTGCAATATTTACTACTGTGTATTATAATGTAATCAGGAGGTAAGGTATGAACACACAATTAAAAAAAGGGATTTTAGAATTATGTGTCTTATCGGTTATATCTAAACAAGACAGCTACGGATACGAAATTATAGATCAGATAAAAGATAAGATACCAATGAGCGAAGGAACAATTTATCCTATGCTTAGAAGATTGAAAAACGACAAATACTTGGAAGATTACACTGAACAATCAGAGTCAGGTCCATCTAGAAAATACTATAAGATAACAGACGAAGGAAAAACTTATTTGCACTCACAACTTGAAGATTATAAAAAATTGGTTGAAAGTGTTAAGACCTTGTTAGAGGAGGGTTTTTAAATGAATAAAGAACAATTTATGGAACTTTTAGATTATTATTTCAGAAATGTCGACGAAACAACTTACAGAGAAATAAAGAATGATTACGAAGAACATTTTAGAATCGGCGTTGAAAACGGAAAAACTGAAGAAGAGATTTCAACTGAATTAGGTAATCCAAGAGAGATATTCAACGAATGTAAAGAAGCTGGAATCATCAGAGAAAACAACTTATTTGGTATGTTTAACTTGGATAGCATTGGTGATTTCTTTAATTCTAAAATTTTTGACCAATCTAAAGACAAAGACTATGATTTGTCACAACAAACATTGGAATTTGACAATGATTTCCACAGAATTGAAGTTAAATCGAATGCGGACATAGATGTGTCAACTCACGAATTGGATAAAATAATCGTAACTTACACTACAACTGATGAAACACAAAAGTTAGATGTAGATTATATGAATCACGTGTTGAAGCTTGGTAAAGTTAAAATGGAAAAATTCTTCCAAAAAAGTTTTATAAAATCAATTTCTATCAAAATTCCACAAGACAGTGATTTGGGATTAAACATCGCCACAGCAAGTGGAGATGTAAATGTAGATGTTATTAGTAATGATGTTACTTGCAACACTTCAAGTGGTGATGTAAATATTACTACACAATCGAACAATGTAAATGTCAATACTGCAAGTGGAGATGTTCAAATTTCCAAATGCAAAAAAGAAATTTACGTTAATACTGTAAGCGGTGATGTGAAGGTGAATTCTGAAAATCCAGAAATCACAGTGAACACTGTAAGTGGCGATATCGAAATCGATGTGAACGAAAACAAAGATTTGAATGTGAGAGGCGTATCTAGCGATATTAATATCCATATCAAAGAAAAGAAAGGTTCTATAGAACTTAGAACTGTTAGCGGTGAAATTCAAATCGATAGTTACTACAAAGATAGTTCGAAAAAAATCAGTAAATCTCACGACCAATCATTCTCAAATGATGAAATCGAAATAAGTGCTGCAACAGTTAGTGGAGATATTACTGTAGATTAGAATCTAAATAGACTGCAATGATTTTTCGTTGCAGTTTTTTTATTGTAAATTTACAGTTAAATATTATTATAACGTAAAAAAAACATTGAAAATATGATAAAATAGAAGGTAATATGGAGGAATAATAATTTTGAAAATAATAGTAACTTGCGCATTCGGTTTGGAGAGCTTGGTCAAAAGACAACTTTTGGATATGGGCTATGAAAATTTGAATGTAAACGACGGAAGAATAATGCTTGAATGCGATGAAAAAGATATCGCAAAATTAAATATAAATTTGAGATGTGCAGACAGAGTTCTAATCGAATTGGGTAATTTTAAGGCTGTATCATTTGAACAACTTTTTAAGGGCGTTGAAAAAATAAATTGGTTAGATATTTTGGAAGCGGATTCTAATTTTATTGTAGAAGGCAGAAGTTACAAATCAAAATTATTTTCTATTAAAGACTGTCAATCGATTACAGAAAAGGCGATTATTAAATCTCTTCAGAAAAAATACAAGGTGGATTGGTTCTCAAAATCCAAGGGGAGATTTAGGATTGAAGTTAGTCTTGTAAAAGATATTTGTTCGATAACTTTGGATACCTCGGGAGACGGACTTCACAAAAGAGGCTACAGAGAAGAATCAGTTCTTGCCCCTATAAGAGAAAACTTAGCAGCAGGAATTATCGATTTGTCATTTGCAAACAGCGACAGACCTCTTGTGGACTTGTTCTGTGGTAGTGGAACTTTTGCGATAGAAGCTGCGAGAAAATTCAGAAATATTGCACCAGGGATTGACAGGAAATTCGATTTTATTAACTTTAATGATAAATTCAACGATGCCTACAAACAAGAGCGTACCAAAGCCTTGGAGAGCATTGATTACGATAAAAAGATAGATATTTTCGCTAGTGATGTGGACGGCTCAGCGATTGAAAAAGCAATAGCAAATGCGGAAAATGCTGGAGTCAGGGAGGATATTAGATTCGTGACGAGAGATTTCAGAAATGTTGTGTTAAATGATAATTACTTCGTTCTAATATCCAACCCACCTTATGGTAAAAGGCTTGGCGAAAGACAAGAAGCTGAGAAGATTTACGAGGATTTGGGAATTAAAATGGCTAAATTCAAGACTGCGTCACAATATATAATCACAGATTGTGAAGATTTTGAGAAATTTTACGGCAAAAAAGCATCTAAAAACAGAAAGATGTATAACGGAAATATGAAGTGTTATTTGTATCAATATTTTGGTCCGAGACCTAAATAGGAGGAGATATCCTTGGAGAAGAAATCAAGTGAAGATGTTAGTGATTTCAAAGGATCTGATTATGAAGTTCTAAATTCTATGAAGGATTTAGTTAGAGTAATAGATAAAGATGGGGTAATAATATTCGCCAACACAAGCATGATAAAATCAATGCCTATCAACCCGATAGGGGTGAATTGCTATTTGGATTACAGTGAAGATTTTCCAAAATGCTTGGCAGATAGAAAATACCGTTTGAACAGCACTATCAAAGAAAAAAGAAAAATAAATGGCGTGGATTATTCCATAACTTCTTCTCCAGTTATGGATAAAGATGGAGAAGTGGTCAGCACTGTCGAAGTTTTCAGAGATATTTCAAAAGAGGTCAAAACTCAGATTGATTTGATTAATGCGAACAAGGACATCAAGGATGAGATTATATTCGCCAAGCACATTCAAAGCAAAACTTTGCCTAGTAAGGGTGAGCATGTTGGTTTGGACTTGGATTATAGTTATATTTCGTCTAGGGATTTGTCCGGAGATATCATCGATTGCATAGACATTGACGAAAGATTTGTAGGTATTTACATCGCAGATGTTGTGGGCCATGGAATCGCTGCATCAATACTTACGATGTTTATCAGACAGACAATGAGGTATTTGGTAAGTAGAATTACAGATTCCAGACCAAAAAGAGTGCTGAAGGATTTGAATACAACATTTACTGAACTTAATTTATCGGTGGATAAATATTTTACGATTTTTTACGGATTATACGATAGAAAACTCAAAATATTTTCATATGCAAATGCTGGTCACAATGGTATTCCATTTTTGATTTCAAATGACAAAATAGAAGAATTGAAGGTTACAGGTCATCCTATTTCTCCAATGTTTGAGGGAGTGGGCTTTGACCAAAGAGATATATTGGTTTCCAGTGGCGATGAATTAATCATGTACACTGATGGAATAACAGAAACTAGAGGATTTGACAACGAATTTTACGGCGAAGAAAGACTAAAAAAAGATTTAATGAAAGTTCCAGAAAATAGAATTGAATACGTGTTAAACGAGGTGAATTCTTTCAGATTTTTGGAACAGGATGACGATATTGTTCTAGTGAGTTTGAAGGTTCTATAGGAGGAAATATGTTCAAGCTAGATTTTTCAAATACGACAAGTCATAATTCTGTGGATACTTTGAGGACAGAATCCGTAAATGCTTTAGAAAAGCTTTTAAACAAATCCTGTGAAGGCAAGGAATTCACAGGATGGATTGATTTGCCAAAAAATTACGACCGAGAAGAATTCGAGAGAATCAAAAAATGTGCGAAAAAGATAAGAGAAAGCTCTGATTGTTTAGTTGTGATTGGAATCGGTGGAAGCTACATGGGAGCTAAGGCGATTGATTATGCGATGAGCGATTATTTTAAGAAATCCGACATCGAAATTATCTACGCTGGATTCCAATTGTCTTCTACTTATTTGTCTGAACTTTTGGATTATTTGAAGGACAAAGATTTTTGTGTAAACGTAATTAGTAAATCGGGAACGACTACTGAACCTGCAATCGCTTTTAGATTTATAAAAGAATTGATGAATGAAAAATACACAAAAGAAGAACAAAAGGATAGAATTTTCGCAACGACTGATAAACAAAAAGGCGCATTGAAGGAATTGTCTGATATTAATGGATACGAAACTTTTGTAGTTCCAGATGATATCGGCGGAAGATTCTCCGTTCTAACTTCTGTTGGATTGTTGCCACTTTGTGTAAAAGGATTGGACATCGATAAATTGATGGTGGGCGCAGCAAATGCGATGGAAGATTTCACACAACTTGATTACGAATCAAACTTTGCTTTGCAATACGCATCATTTCGAAATAATATGTATCGCAATGGAAAAGACATCGAAATACTCATTAATTACGAAATGAGATTGAAATATTTTTCTGAATGGTTCAAGCAATTATTTGCAGAATCTGAAGGTAAAAACAACAAGGGAATATTCCCGATGATGTGTAATTTCACTACAGATCTTCATTCAGTAGGGCAAATGATTCAAGACGGACAAAAAAACGTGTTTGAAACTGTGATTTCAGTTGAAAATCCACGCAAAGATTTGTATATAAAATCTGACGTAGATAATTTGGATAATCTAAATTATATGAGCGGAAAATCCGTGGATTATGTGAACAAGATGGCTATGCAAGGAACACTTAATGCGCATTTGTCTTCAAATGTTGAAAGTGTTGTCGTGAAAATTGATGAGATTAATGAAGAAAATCTAGGATATATGATTTATTTCTTCGAAATGAGTGTTGCGATTTCGGCGCTTGTTTTGGGAGTGAATCCTTTTAATCAACCGGGAGTTGAAGAATACAAGAAGCAAATGTTTAAACTATTAGAAAAGCCGGGTTATTAATATGAAAGAGAATTTAGAGAAAATAGTTTTGTACGAGAAAAGCTACGAAATTTCGAAAATTATATTGGTTTTATTGACATCTGTTTTATTTTTGAAATTTGCTAAGGTAGACCACGTTTTTGTTAAATCGTTTTTTATAACTGTGTTTTCATTCGTGCCAATAATAGGAGCGGGAGTGTATTTTATTCCAGCAATCATTCTTAATTTATTAGAATCAAATACGCTCTATTTGGCAATGTATGCGTGGTTGTTCTTGGCGTTAATGAGCATTGATAAAATAATTTACAGTGTATTTTACGATTTGCCATTTGATTACAGCCCGATATTTTATATTATTATGGGAATGATTTTGTATTTGATATTTGGCAAATACATATTGTTGGTGTTTAGTTTGTTTGTATACGGAGTAAATGTGTACAACAACTACAACAAGTACAAAAAAACAAAAGCTTTTTACAATAAAGCTTTGTTCAATTTCGTTGATTTGGAACAAATTATTCAAGAAAATTAGAATGCGGAGGAAATTGTGGAAAAATTATTGATTGCAAGAGGAAACGAAGATATCGAACTTCTTTCAAATAAAGTAAATCAACATGGGCTTATTGTCGGAGCGACAGGAAGCGGAAAAACTGTTACATTAAAAGTGTTGTGCGAATATTTCTCAGATTTGGGAGTGCCAACTATTTTGTCAGATGTTAAGGGAGATTTGTCAAACTTAGCATCAGTCGGTGAAATGAATGATAACCTAAAATCCAGACTTGATGAAATGAATATCACAGATTTTGATTTCAAAAACTATCCTGTGAATTTGTGGGATGTTTACGGAGAAGCTGGACTTCCATTGAGAGTTTCAGTTTCTGAAATGGGTCCGATTTTGTTGTCTCAGATTTTGGATTTGAACGATACACAAGCTGGGATTTTGAATATTGCATTTAGGGTTTCAGATGAGGAAGGACTATTGTTGTTGGACATAAGAGATTTGCGTTCTATGCTTAATCATTTGTCTGATAACAGGGAAGTTTATTCAAAAAAATACGGAAATATCACCACTCAAAGTATTAGCGCAATCATGAGAAAATTATTGTACATCGAAGATATGGGTGCAGATAAATTCTTTGGAGAACCAAGTTTGGATATAAGAGATTTGATGATGACAGATTCTGATGGACGTGGATTTGTGAATATAATTTCTGCGGCAAGACTTATCAACGACAAAAACTTGTATTCTATGTTTTTGTTGTGGCTATTATCAGAACTTTTCGAATCACTACCAGAAGTTGGCAATCCAGAAATCCCTAAGCTTGTGTTCTTCTTTGACGAAGCACACTTGTTATTCGACAATGCAAACAAGATGATAATGGATAAAATAGAACAAGTTGTAAGACTTATTCGTTCAAAAGGTGTGGGAATATTCTTCATAACACAAAACCCACTAGACATTCCAGATTCGATTTCTTCGCAATTGGGAAATAGAATTGTGCATCAATTGAGAGCTTTCTCTCCAAAAGAATTGAAGGCTGTGCAAAAAGTTTCTGAAACTTTCAGAGCAAACGAAGATATGAATGTAAAAGATGAAATTATAAACTTACGAACAGGTGAAGCGTTGATTTCGTTTTTGGATGAAAAAGGAGCACCAAGTATAACTAAAAAAGGACTCGTGCTTCCACCACACTCATCGTTTACGCCACTTTCTCAATCAGACGTGGATTATATTGTGAAAAACTCTGATTTGCATCAAAAATATTCACAATCAATCGACAGAGAATCTGCTTATGAAATACTGCAAAAAAATTGCAAAATCAAATCAAAGAAGATCCGGAAAAACAAACTAAGAAATCCACAAAACAAGAAAAATCACCGATAGAAGATTTCGCAACTAAAAGCATCAACTCCATGCTTGGTAGTTTTACAAGACAAATCGGAAGAGACATCGCGCGTGGAATTTTCGGTTCAATAAAAAAGAGCATAAAATTTTAATAAACCTCCCAAACGGGAGGTTTTTAAATGTGCTAAAGATTATTTTATAGTTTTTCAGCGGCTAATACTAATGGTCTGGAGTTTTCCTTATCAAATTCTGATTTGTTAAATCCTCCGTATATTTTTATATTCTCAAAACCATTCTGTTCTAAAAGTGTTACTAATTCATCAGATGTTATTGGAAATAAATTAACGTCATTTTCAATAGATTTATCACCTGCTGTCATAACTGTGTTAAATCGTATAAAATCACCATTTCTGAAATATTTTCTTACAAATTCCACTTTTTCATTTTTGATAGTAGGAAGATTTCCTAAGTAATCATCATCTACTTGTAAAAATGGATAAAAATTTATGATTTGGAGGACAAGAGATCCGTTTGGGTCTAACTTGTCGTAGCATTTTTTCAAAAATTCATTTATCTTTTCTGTAGAATCCAAGTGTACCAAAGAATTTCCGATGCAATAAATCAAACCGAAATTATCTCTCAATTTGTCGATATCTAGCATATTCATACATTTAGCATCGATTTTATTTTCATTAATCGCTTTGTTCACAAACTTTTCTTCTAAATCAATCCCCATCACATCAAATCCATCATCTTGAAGTCTTTTCGCAACTTTTCCAGTGGCACATGCTACATCCAAGATTTTGCCGTGAGCAAGTTCTTCTAAGAAACTAATTTGCTTATCATTTGGCTGAAAAATATCTTCGTAATTATCTGAAATTGAATCGTAAAATTTACTCATATCATCACCTCTAATGTAATTATACCCAAAAGAATGTTACAATTTTATAAAGTTGTCATAATTTTGTAATAATTTCAAATCCTGTGATATAATTAGATAAATGAGGTGGAAACTTGATACGTAATAATCACGATAGATTTCTAGAAGAAAAAAGAAGACGTGCAGTAAAACGAAGGATTGTGTTTTCTGTATTTCTTCTAGTAATTCTATTTTCAATCATAAAAGTAAAAAACGATAGACAAGAGCATGCAGCTGAACAAAAACAAGCTGAGATAGCTCAGGAGAAAAAAACTTCCGTACAACAAGACTCAAAACCAGAAGAACCAGTGGAAAAAGAGAAAACTGATGAGGAAGTTTTTGAAGAAATCAAAAAAACTGAAAATATTTACCAAAACACATTTAAGAGAAATGAATTGTTGCACAATTTGGAAGTTTACGCTAAGTACAATCCTAATGCAAAATTAGTGATGAAAAACGCTGATGACATTCATCCATCTCTTTTAAAACTTGCTGGTAATAACTACACTGCGGTTAATTTCGTGGCGAAAACAATTGATTCTACAATAAAAAATGACTATTCATATCCAGAAAATGCAAATAATTCAAATGTGCCATTGTATTTGCAGTGGGACAAGAGATGGGGTTATGAAAAATACGGCTACGGAATTATAGGTTTTACTGGATGTGGACCTACAAGTTGTGCTATGGCGATGTCGTATTTGAAAAACGACCCTTCAATCACTCCTGCAAAAATAGCAGAAGAAAGTGATCGCAACGGATATTCGTCATCTGAAGGAACAAGCTGGGGGTTTTATCCTTATATCGCAAGAAAATACGGATTGAAAGCTGTGCAAATGGATGCGAATTATAATGTTATAAAAGAGAATATAAAAAAAGGAAATCCGATTCTAATTTCTGTAAGACCTGGTGATTTCACACAAACGGGACATGTTATGGTAATTTCGGGAATAGATTTAAATGGTAATATTATAATTAACGATCCGAATAGCTTTACTAATTCACAAAAATCATGGAAATATGACAGATTACAACCACAAATCAAAGCGATGTGGGTGTTTAGTAATGGAGTATAAATGAAAAAATACACAAAATACAAAAAAGATCTTGAATATTCTTATACAATGGGACCTTTTCCAACTTATGAACTTATTGAAAATAAGGCTGATATTGTTGATAAGGTCTTAATTTCTGAGGATTTCAATGACACAGAAAAACTGATAAATATATTGAATGATAAGAAAATTCCTTATACGATTTCGAGTAAACAAATAAACAAAATTTCACTAAAAGATAAGGAATACGTGATTGGAGTTTTCAAAAAGGAAAAATCAAAATTACAAGAAAAAAACCACATAATTTTGGACGGAATAGACAACATGGGAAACTTAGGTACTATTATGAGAAGTATGCTTGCATTTGGATATAAGGATTTGGCTTTGATATCAAATACGTGTGATGTTTACAATCCTAAAGTTGTCCGTGCCAGTATGGGAGCTTTTTTCAAATTAAATATCCAAAGATTTGATAATCTACAAGATTACAAGAATAATTTCCCAGAAAATAAGATTTATTCGTTTTTGCTAGATGAAAGTTCAGATGAACTTGGCGATGTGAAGTTCGAACAACCATTTAGCTTGGCGTTTGGAAATGAAGGGGCAGGGCTTCCAAAAGAATACTACAATGAAAATAAGATTTTCATCAATCAATCTAAGGATGTGGATTCCTTGAATTTACCGATAGCTTGTTCCATTGCAATGTATCAATCGAGGGTGATTTAATGAAGAGAGTATTTGTATTTGATTTGGACGGAACGTTGATAGATTCTATTGAAATGATAAATAATTGTTTCAATCATACTACTAAAAAATTTGGGCTTAAACCTGTAGAAAAGGAAAAATTTAATTATTTTCTTGGAGATGGACCTAAAATTTTGGTGGAAAAATCTCTCAATTATTTAATAGAGCGTGATAATTTGGATGAAGCAGTGATTAATTCGAAATTTACTGAAATCTACGACAGCTATATTGAGTATTACAACGGATATGACGATAAGAAAACGCAGTTGTATCCATACATTAGAGAAAGTTTGGATAAATTAAAAGAAATGGGCGCACTTATTTGCGTATGCACGAATAAAACTCTTCCGGCAGCGGAGAAAATTTTGAACAATTTATTTCCACAAGGCTATTTTGATTATGTGTCTGCATTGGAAGATGAAACAAAAAGAAAGCCTAATCCATACTTGCTAGAAAAAATCGTGGAAGATTTGAATATTAAAAAAGAAGAGATTGTATATTTTGGAGACACGGATACAGATATCGAGACGTGTAAAAATGCGGACGTAACAAGTGTCGGTGTTGAATGGGGATTTAGAGAAAGAGAAGAACTTGTAGAATCTGGAGCAGATTTTGTGATTTCCGATCAAAGAAGGATAGTTGATTTTTATGGAGAATTACCAAAAAATATTGGATAAAACAATTGAAAATCTAAATGGAGGAGAAACACTTCTTCTTCACAGTTGTTGTGGGCCTTGTTCCAGTTATGTTTTGGAATATTTGTCACAGTATTTTAAGATAACTATTTTGTTTTACAACCCAAACATTTCTCCGCAATCTGAGTTTGATAAAAGAGTTGTGGAGCAGAAAAAAGTCATCGCAAATACAAAAGCAAAATATCCTATTGATATAATCGTCGACAAATACGATCCAGATGAATTTTACGAAAGAGTTGCTCCTTATAAGGATTTGGGAGAAAAATCACAGCGCTGTTATGAGTGCTACGATTTAAGAATCGACAGAACTTTCGACATTGCAGATGAGATGGGTTTTGATTTTGTAACGACGACGTTATCGGTTAGTCCTCACAAAAACAGCCAATGGATTAATGAAATCGGAAAAAAATTAGAACAAACTCATAAAACTAAATTCTTGCATTCTGATTTCAAAAAGAAAAATGGATACAAGAGGTCGATTGAATTATCGAAGGAATTTGATTTGTATAGACAAGATTACTGCGGATGCGTTTACAGCAAAAAAGAAGCAGAACAACGACATAATAATGATTGATAGAATCGGTGATTTTTATCGCCGATTTTTTTGTGAGAAATTTTCAAAACAAAATTGATAATGGTGTTAAGTATTTGTATCGGCTAAAGTTGTTTGATATAATTAAATAAAGGAGATTTTATGAATTTTGAAAAAAATGTAATGGTTAAGAAATATAACGATGGAGTTATAGAAGAAGTTGAAGATGTTATTTTGAGAGAATTTTTGTTGGATATCAATATTAATTCCAAACCAATTGTTAAGCTTTTGTGTATTGAAAAGGATTTACAAGAACTTGTTACGGGATATCTTATAACAGAAAATATTGTAAGGCCAGAAGATATACGAAATGTAGATATTAAAATTGACGGGAATGTTTGTGATGTTACTTTAAAAGATATCGATAACACTCCAAGTCATGTGACTACTGAAAGTGGAGATTATAAAAACGTCCCGTACAATTTTACTAACAGAGATGAGTCAGTCACTCCGATTGATTGGGATGAAGAAACGCTGTTGAAGATTTCCAATTTTAACTTATCGGGATCGCAGTTATTCAAAGAAACTGGCAATGTGCATTCTGTTGTTTTGGCAAAAAATGGGGAAATAATTTGTCAATGTGATGATATTGGAAGATACAATGCTTTCGACAAGGCTGTGGGTACTGCAGTGTTAAATGGAGAAAAACTATCTAATTTAATTGCATTTACCTCTGGAAGAATTCCTTCATCAATTGTTCAAAAATGTGTCAATTCAGGTATTTCTGTTATAGTTTCTAGAAGTGCACCAACGGATATTTCTTTGGAACTAGCAAGCAAATATAATCTGTCCGTAATCGGCTTTTGTAAACAAAGTCGTTTAAATATTTATAGGGATTTTAGAAAGAAGGATTAGTTATGAAAAAATTAGCGGATTTTTTGTATGCCATTATGGCAGGGGCATTTATTGCTATGGGCGGAGTTGTGTTTTTGAGCCTAAACAATAAAATTGTCGGAGCATTTATGTTCAGCTTGGGACTTTTTGCTGTGTGTACTTTAAAGTATAATTTATTTACGGGAAAAGTTGGATATCTGTTCTGTAATGATGTGAAAACTTATTTGCCATGGTGCTTAATGGTGTGGGTTGGAAATTTAGTTGGTAGTATTATCGTAGCGGAATTGGTTCGTCTTACAAGAGTTGCTCCAGGAATTATCGAAAAATCCACGAAATTGGTTCAAGTAAAAGCAGACGATACTTTGATTAGTTTGTTTGTTTTGGGTATTTTCTGTAATATTATGGTTGTTCATGCTGTGGATCAATACTTAAACAATCCTCACGAAATTGGGAAATATTTGGGAATTATAATGAGTATTATGGTATTTATACTATGCGGATTTGAACACTGTATTGCAGATATGTTTTACATTCAAATGGCAAGAATGTGGAATTCACAAACAATTATCGCTCTAATTGTCATTACTTTGGGTAATGTATTGGGCGGAATTTTGATTCCGACAATGAGAAATATAAACATAAAATTAAAAAACGAATAAGGTTGAATTAATGTTATTACAAGTAGAAAAAGCAAAGGAAATTCTTAGAGAAACACAAAAAAAAGCATCTGATATTGAAGAAATTGATATCGATGATGCTTATAACAGAGTTTTGGCGGAGGATGTGTTGGCGAAGTTCAACAATCCTCATTATCCAAAAAGTGCAATGGATGGATATGCTGTAAGTAGCAAAGATTCTGACAAATTATCGAAAAAGAAAATTATTGGGACGAATTTTGCAGGTGATTGCAATGACTTTGAATACGAAGAAAATACTTGCGTGAGAATAATGACTGGTGCATTTGTACCACGAGGCTACGATGCAATTGTAAAACAAGAAGACTGCGAAGTAGTGGATGGTTTTATTGAAATTAAAAAACCTTACGAGCCTTTTGATTACTATATAAAAGAAGGCGAAGATGTGTCCAAAGGAGAGTTGTTAATTCCTAAAAACACGAGGATTTCTTCAGTTGATTTGTCGATTTTGGCTTCAAATGGTTATGCAAAAGTTAAAGTTTATAGGAAATTAAAAGTAGCGCTATTGTCCACAGGATCTGAATTGTTGTATCCTGGAGATGATTATACTCCAGGTAAAATCTACAGTTCAACTACTTTTACATTGAAATCTATTCTAAAAAATTCAGGCGTTGAAGTTGTCGAACAAAAAAACTGCATGGATGATGAAAAATCAATTATAAAAGAAATAAAAAACCTAACGCAAAAATCAGATATCGTTATAACAACGGGCGGAGTTAGTGTTGGTGACAAAGATTTAATGGAAACCTGCATGAAACAAATCGGAGAAGTTTTGTTTCATAGAATTGCCATGAAGCCTGGAACTCCAGTGATGGCATCAAAAGTAGGTGACACAATTGTGTTGTCGTGTTCAGGAAGTCCGTTTGCAGCTTTTTGTAATTTCGAGGTTTTATTTTGGGATTTGTACAATAAATATTATGGATTAAATGTAAAGCAATTCGAAAAAGGAAAAGTTGTAAAAGGATTGATGAAACCTTCCAAGCTTCAACGATACGTCAGATGTTTTGTAAAAGATTCTGAGATTACGATTTTTGATAAGCACAAAAATTCCATGCTACAAGATCTGACAAATTGCAATGCGCTTTTACTTCAAAAACAAAATGAGAGCTTGGATGTGGGGTCAATCGTAGAATATATTTATTTGGGTGAAATATGAGAGTTTCTGTAGGAATATTGGCTGGTGGGAAAAGTGTGAGAATGGGTCAAGACAAATTTGATTTGAACTTTTACGGTCATACTTTTATAGAAGAATTAATAGATAGGTTCAAAGATTTTGAAGTAATTGTTTCATCTAATACAGCCGATTATTCTCCAATTAAAACTGTAAGGGACACTTATATTGATGCGGGACCTTTGAGTGGAATATTGGAGATATTGAAAAATTCTACAAATGAATATGTATTTGTAACGTCTTGCGATATGATAAATGTGAAATCTGATTTGGTGAATTTTGCAGCATCTATCGCAAGTTTTTCAGATGAAGCTGTAATTTTTGAAACAGATGAGAGATGCTATCCTACTTGCGGGATTTTTTCGAAAAAAATAATTCCTATTTTGGAAGAAATGCTTGAAAGTAAAGATTATCGTGTGATGAATTTGGTTAAGAAAATCGATACGAAATTTGTTAATTTGAAATACACAATTTTTGAGGATGAATTTGTTAATATTAATTATCCAGATGAATTAAAACAAAATACAACACCTTTGATTTGTATCTGCGGCAAAAAAAATAGTGGCAAGACTACTTTTATTAAAAAGCTTGTTGGAGAATTGAAAAATAGGGGCAAAACCTGCTCGGTAATTAAACACGATGGACACGATTTTGAGCTTGATTTCAAAGATACTGACACTTTTTATTACAAAGAGTACGGCGCTTGTCAGACCTTGATTTTTAACGATAAATACTTTAAATTAGATGGTGGGAGTAAAAATATTTATGATTTGATCAAATTATTAGACGATGTTGATTTGATTATTATCGAAGGAATGAAGGATTCAGATTTCATTAAATACGAGTGTACTCTTACAGATGATTTGGTATGTAGCGATGTGAACAAATACGGAATTATCAGCGACAGAAGTTTTGCGGGTTACGATAATTTCGATATCAGTAATCCATCAGAGTTTACAGACTACATTATCCAAAAATTTAAAATTTAGAAGGTATTTATGGAAAATATTTTGTGCAATATGATAAAAATCAATCGTGGAAATGATGTTTTGGTTTTAGATAAAGTAAAAAAATACGGCTGGGAAGGGTTAACTTTTCCAGGAGGTCATGTCGAAAAGGTAGAATCTATAACTGAATCTGTCATTAGAGAAGCGAAAGAAGAAACTAATTTGGATATAGAAAACATAAAATATGTTGGAATGATTAGCTGGTACGACATGGACAACGACGACAGAATTGTTGGATTTTTGTATGAAACTGACGATTTTTCTGGAGAATTGATAAAGGAAAATGTCGAAGGAACGTTGGAATTTATAGATTACGAAGAATTAAAAAATATGGATGGACATAGCGATTCTATGGGTGAAATTTTCGCTATTTACGACGGGAAATATTCTGAAATCGTGCTTTATTATCAAGATAATAAATGCGTAAAAAAGGAGTGTTATAAATAGTGAGAAAAGCTAAAGGAATGGTGTTCGCCATAATATCAGCGTTGATTTTTGGATTTACACCGATTATGGTCAGAGAGACGTTGACTAACGGAAGTAACGTAATAATGACTTCTTTTTTGAGGGGGTTTTTCGTAATTCCATTTTTGATTATTTCATTGAAAAGCAGAAATGTCAGCCTAAAAGTTACAAAGCAAGAACTGAAAAAACTGATTTTAATGTGTAGCATTGGTGGTTGCATCACAATGACAATGCTTTATGCTTCATATCAATACATTTCCGTTGGGCTTGCAACTTCTATCCATTTTATTTTTCCGACTATTGTTACAGTTTATTCGGTTATGTTCTTAAATGAAAAGATGACAAAATACAAATTCATCTCACTAATAGCATCGATAATCGGAGTAATTTTACTAGCGAACAATGTCGGTGGAAGCAGTAACTTTCCTTTGGGAATGTTCTTGGCAGTGGCGTCTGGTTGTACTTATTCTTTTTATTTGATTTATATGGATGTATCCGGACTTAAAAATATGGACAGCGTCAAAGTTACATTTTACAATTGCACAATTAACTCAATCATGCTTTTGGTATTTGGACTTATTACTGGAGATTTTACATTGTCTTTATCAAGATATGCATGGATTATCGCATTTGTGATTTCTATATTGGTTTCCGTATTTGGAACGCTATTCATTCAACTATCCATTGTGAATGCTGGTGTTAGCACGTACACGATTTTTTCGACCTTGGAGCCAATTACATCTGTGATATTAGGAATTATTTTATTTAACGAAACTACAGATCCAAGAAGATTGCTTGGCTGTTTTATGATATTTTTGTCGGTGATGATATTGGCAGTTTCAACTAGATTTCAAGAAAGAAGAGCAAAGGGAAGTGTAAATAATGGATGATGTTGAAAGATTAAAACAAATTGTAGAACAAAGTGACAAAATCGTGTTTTTCGGTGGAGCAGGAGTGTCCACTGCATCTGGAATTCCAGATTTTAGGTCGGCGACAGGCTTGTACAACAAGAAAAACGACAGCGATTTTTCACCGGAATATATGTTAAGTCACGAATTTTTCGTGACACGTCCCGATTTATTCCAAAATTATGTATTGGAAAATTTGATTATCGATGGAGTAAAACCAAACAAAGCTCATTTGTCTCTGACAAAGTTAGAAAAAGCTAACAAATTACTTGGAGTAGTCACTCAAAACATCGACAGCTTAGACAAAATGGCAGGAACGAAAAATATCGCAGAAATTCACGGCAATTTGAGAGATTATTATTGTGTAAATTGTGGTGCAAAATACGATTTGGATTATTACAAACAACAAAGACCATGCAAATGTGAAAAATGTGGAGGTGTTGTTCGTCCAGATGTTACATTGTACGGAGAAGTTCCACCACAAAGTGAATTTGCAAAAGCTATCAGTTGGATTAACAAGGCAGACACGATGATTGTAGCTGGAAGTTCACTTGTCGTGTATCCTGCAAGTGGTCTTATCAATTATTTTAGAGGAGATACTTTGATACTAATTAATCTAGATCGTACAAGCTACGATAATATGGCAAATATCGTGATTCACGACGATATCGCAAAAACTTTAGAATATGTAACGAGGGATATAGATGAAAGATAAAATCAAGAATTATTTGCAAAAAGTGTACGGAGTTGATTTTTTGTCGAAGACTATGATAGTAGTCGCTCTGATACTTTCTTTGATTAATTTAAAATTTAAAAATAGAGTTATAGAAATCATTACGATGATTTTGATTGTGTATTTCGGAATTTTCAGAGTTTTTTCTGTTAATAAATATCAACGAATGATTGAGAATCAAAAATTCTCAAAGGCTGTAAAACCTATGACTGATTTTTTTGAAAAATACAAAATCAGAGCCGCAAATTCCAAGGACAAGAAGTATATTAAATGTCCTAACTGCAAAAAAGAAATGAAAATTCCAAGAAATAAAGGAAAAATCAAAGTAACTTGTCCTCATTGTGGGCATAAATTTGTGAAAAAAAGTTAATTATTTTGAAAAAATAAATATGTTAATAATGCTGCAAATCTACTACGGAAAAAGTAGTAGATTTTTTATTGCTATAAATGAGGATTATGGTCATATCAATTGCGACTTTATTTTTAAATAATAATTTCACAAGCATTTCATAAAACTATCGTAATATAATATCAGATCACACGAATGCGTGTTATCTAAATATGAACTTAGATATTTTATGGAGGAAATTATGAGAAAAAATGTATTAAAAGGAACTACTTTGCTACTAGCATTGTGTTTTAGCGTTGGAGCGGTAGGTTGTCAAAAATCTAGTGGAAATACAGGAAAAGAAACTAAAGTGGTAAGCCCAAAAGAAGCGGGAATGAAGGATGATAAAAGCGGTGAAAATGAAAAATTCAAACCTGCTGATTATTCATTACAACCAAAAGATGAATTTGTATATGAGTTTTTGGGATTGAAGTTCAAGCTTTCAGAACAAGTTAAAAAAGATATGAAAGACAAGAAGATTGCGATGTTGGATGAACAAAGTCCTATCGACAAGGAATTGAAATACGCTATGCTTACTTTCAGCAAATTAACTGAAGAACAAAAAAATGCAGTAGTGGATAAAATGGGTGATGGATACGAAAAATGGCAAAAAGAACTTGAAAGAGTGGGTTCTATTGGAATGTTCGACAAAAATATGTCTGAAGCTGAAATCGCCAAAATCACAAAATGCGATAATAACAAAAAAATCGGCGAATCAAAAGATGGTAAGTTCACTTACTACATAAGTTCAAAAGGTAAAATGGATGAAGGTTTTGCAAAAGAATTTGCTAAAACTCAAATTGATATTATAGACAAAAAATCACGTCCTGAAAATGGATTTGTATTATCTGAAAAAACTGATTTGGAAAATACAGAAGCATTCGACAAAAAATCTGTTAAGGGTTTGAACAATTTATCCACAAAAGACATCAATGGCAAAGATTTCTCAAGCAAAGATTTTTCAAAATACGACCTTACAATGGTAAATGTATTTGCCACTTGGTGTAGTGCTTGTGTGAATGAAATTCCTGATTTATCGGAAGTTCAAAAGGAAATGAAGTCCAAAGGCATAAACATCGTCGGAGTTGTCACAGATACTGTGGACGATAATGGTACTAATAATGAAGCATTGAAAAAGGCAAAACTAATTCAAGAAAAAACAAAAGCTTCATATCCATTTTTAATGCCAGACAAATCAAACTTCAACGGCAGATTAAACGGAATACAAGCAATGCCAGAAACTTTCTTTGTCGATAAAAATGGAAATATTGTAGGAGAAACTTATTCTGGTGCAAAATCAAAAGAAGAATGGAAACAAGTTATCGAAAAAGAATTAGCTAATTTGAAAAACAAATAAAATTAGGTGATTTAAATGTACAAAAAATTTATTCATAGCCGTATATTTTCAATTATGATTTTATTTCTGTCTGTTGGGATGATTTATTACGGTTACAACAACGGCGAAGTAAAAGTTGTGTTGGATAAGGCTATAAGAATTTGCATGGAGTGTATTGGAATTGGATAAGATTAAAAATTTATTAAGCTTTGGAACGAAGAAAAACAGATATAAAATAATGGATAATTTCAGACACGCTTTCCAATCGCTGTGGTTTTTGATTACAAATTCTTATGTAGAAGGTTTTAAAACCGGAAAGATTTACGGTGGAAACCTCAAGAAAATTTGCGTTCCGGGGATGAATTGCTATTCTTGCCCCGGAGCCAAAGGCTCTTGCCCGATTGGTTCATTGCAAGCTGTAATTGGAAACTCTAATTTTAAGTTTAGCTATTACATAGTAGGATTTTTGTTTTTCATTGGAGCTTTGATGGGAAGATTTGTGTGTGGATGGTTGTGTCCGTTTGGATTGATTCAAGATTTGTTATACAAAATCCCTTTCTTCAAAAAGATAAAAACTTTTAAATACGATAAACATTTGAGAAAATTAAAATATTTTATTTTGCTAATTTTTGTAATAATTTTGCCGATGTTTGTGGTGGATATTTTGGGACAAGGCTCTCCGTATTTTTGCAAACTGATTTGCCCGATAGGAATGCTTGAAGGAGGAATTCCTCTCGTATTACTCAACAAAAGTATGAGAGGAGCGATTGGATTTTTGTATTATTGGAAGGGAACTATTCTGATACTTACGATTTTACTTTCAATAATGATTTATAGACCTTTCTGCAAATATATTTGTCCTTTGGGTGCGATTTATTCATTTTTCAATCCGATTTCTATTTTTAAATATAGATTGGACAAAGATAAATGTATTAGTTGTGGAAGATGCAAGAAAGTTTGCCAAATGAACGTGGATCCTACGAAAAACTGCAATCATAAGGAATGTATTAGATGTGCAAGATGCAAAAATGCCTGCCCTGTTGATGCGATAAGCTGTGGAATAAAAGATAAAAATTAATACTCAAAATCATTTATAGAAAATTTCAATAAATGAATCTTGGAATTTGTTGTGTCTGTATGATACAATGTTATCGAAAAGATTTTTAGGAGGAATTTATAGTGAAAAAACTTTTATTAACATTAGCTTTAGTATCAGCTTTAACTGTTACTGGATGTTCAAATAATTCAGATAAACCAGCTGACAATAATGCTAAAACAGAACAAAATGCTGAAAAACCAGCAGAAAAGACTGAAGAAAAAACTGAAGAAAAAGCAGCCATAAAAGAAATGAAAGGCGCTGATCTAGAAGCAATCGAACAAGACAAGAAGAAAAAAGAAACTGTATTGGTTGTTGACGTTAGAAGCAAAGAAGAATACGACCAAGGTCACGTTAAATGGGCTATCAATATGCCAATCGACACTTTTGAACAAGAAGTTTCTAAATTAGATGCTTACAAAGATAAAGCTGTAATCACAGTTTGCAACACAGGAAAGAAAAGCCAAAAAGCTGCTGAAATTTTAGTAAATAACGGATTCAAAGATGTTACAAACGCAGAAGGCGTTAAGAAATTTGAATACAAATTAGTAAAATTCGCTAATGTTTTACCAGAAGATTTAGTAAAAGCATCTGAAGATACTAATAACGTAATAGTTGATGTTAGAGATAAAAAAGATTATGACAAAGGTCATATCAAAAATGCAATTAACATTCCATTAGATGAAGCAGATGCAAGATTATCAGAAATTCCTACAGATAAACCAGTTTACACTTATTGCTATTCTGGAAATAAATCTGGTCAATTAGCACAAAAATTAATCGACAGAGGAAACAAAGACGTATTCAACTCTTTGGATGGAACTAAAGAACACGACTACGAATTAGTAAAATAGTTTTTAAAATTAATGCGGCTCAGAATATGGGCCGCTTTTTTTACAGGAGATTGAATGAACGCAGTAATTTTAATGACTAAAATTCCAAATAAAAATTCTAAAACTAGATTGTCGACTCTTTTATCAGAAAATGAAAGAATAAAATTCAGCGGCAATTTGATTGAAAAAAACGTAAATATTATCAAAAATTACAGAGTTTTCTTATCTCTAACGCCAGATGAATTATTTGAGGATTACACTAAGAATTCTCCTTATGATTGTATCAGACAAACTGGAGATGATATTGGTCAAAGGATGAACAACTCTATAAAAGAAGTTTTGTCACGAGGATATTCCAAGGTTATTTTAATTGGATCAGATATTATTGATTTTGATGGTGAGATTTTCGATGAAGCTTTTGACAAATTAGACACCAATGATGTTGTGTTCAGCCCAACTGAAGATGGTGGATACAGTTTGATTGGAATGAAAAAATCACACGATGTTTTGTTTGAGAACAAAAAATACTCCAATCCAAATGTAGAAAACGATTTGGAAAATAGTTTAATTGAACATGATTTAACTTATTATAAATTGAAAGAAACGCACGATATTGACACAGATATTGATTTAGTAAAATACATATCCCAATCTGAAAATGTGAAATTACTTGGTAAAGGCGAGTACAATTCGAATTATCTGATAGATGATGATTATTTGATAAGAATTGCGCGTGGATCGCAAATGCATTTGGATAATCAAATTGAATACGAATACAATGCCCTCAAATTTTTAGAAAAATCAAATGTAACTGCCAAGGTTTACGATTTGAAAAAGGATAAATTATCAGGGATTTCTTATCTTACGGAAGAATATTTAATAGGAAGGGATTTGGATTATCATACTGATTTAAAAATCGCAGCATATTTGCTTTCACAAATTCACTCATTAGATGTGACAGGACAAGATTTTATAAAAGCAGGCAGTCCTTTTAATATGATGTTCGACGAATTTACACAGATGTTTTCTCATTATCAAAAATGGGATAAGAAAAACAATGCAACTGAAGAAAAGATTTCGAATATGCTAAAATACATCAAAAATTTAGGACTTGATTCTACACTTGAAAATCCATGTCTTATCAACACTGAACTCAACAATAAAAATTTCATCATAGGAGATAAATCTTACGTTATAGACTGGGAAAAGCCAATTATAGGAGAGCGTGAACAAGATTTGGCGCACTTTTTGGCACCGACTACGACTTTTTGGAAAACGGATGTAATTTTTGACAACGACATAATGGATGATTTCTTAGATGAATACGACAACTTATCAAAAACAAAAGTTGATAGAAAAAAATTCGTAAAATATTTGTTGTTCACATGTCTCAGAGGAATAACTTGGTGCTCAATGGCATACACTCAATATGTTGATGAAAACAGGGATAATGGATTTACTTTTGAGAAGATAAAAGCGTATTTGTCGGATGGATTTTTGGATAATATTTGGGAGTTTATAAAAGCGAATGATTTCAGTAATAGTGCCGGTGTATAACGAATCTGACAACATCGATAGATTCATCGACCATCTGGATGTTTTTGATGATGAGTTTGAGGTGATTTTCAGCGTGAGTGGAGATGACGACACGTTTGAAAAAATCAGAGACAGAGGATATAATCCAATTAGAAGCATCAAGGGTCGTGGCAATCAAATTATAAATGGAATTGCAAATTCAAACGGGGAAATAATTCTGATTCTTCACGCGGATACTTTCTTCAAAGGAAATCCGAAAGAAGAAATCAAATCTATTTTAGAAAATTATAAAATGGGTTGTTTCAGTATTTCCTTTGTTCCAAAACAGTTCATAATGCAAATTGTCGCATTTAATTCCAGCAATCGTGTCAGACAAAGAAACATTGCTTTTGGTGATCAGGGGATGTTTTTTACGAGAGAGTTTTACGACGAGATGGGTGGATTCAAAAACATAGATTTAATGGAAGATTACGATTTTTCGATTAGGGTAAAGGAAAAAGGATACAAAATCTTCCTATCAAAAATGAAGATATATTCTTCATCGCGTAGATTTCAAGAAAATGGTCCTTTTAGGACTATGTGGATGATGCAAAAATGCCAATATATGTATCGCAAGGGGGAAAGCGTAGATGATATCAAACAAAAGTACAAATGATTACTTACAAGAAGTAAAAGACAAGTGTATTGAATGTGGTAAATGCACGAAATGTTGTCCATTTTTGACAAAGTACAAGATTAATTTAAAAGATTTTGCAGACAGACAAGACTTGGCATTTTCTTGTTTCTTGTGTCAAAAATGTGAGGCAGTGTGTCCGGTTGATTTGGATGGAAAAAAGATTTCTCTTATTTTAAGAAAACAAAATCCTAAATTCGAATCAGTAAAAAAACAAAAAGAAAACTATTTCTTCAAAAACAAATCTAAAAGAAAAACAAAAGATTTATTGTATTTGGGCTGTAATTTCCCAGCATTTTATCCAGATACTACAAAATATTTAATGGAATTATTCAACAAAGAAGGATTTGATTATTCAATTGATTGTTGTAATCTTCCAAGTGATTATACGGGATTTGAAAATAATTATATGGAAAGATTTGAAAAAGAACTCAAAGACAAAGAAGTGGAAAGAATTGTGTGCGTGTGTCCAAACTGTTTCCACAAATTTTACAAAAATTTGTCGGTTGAAGTTATTACGATTTTCAAATGGCTTGAAGAAAGAGATATGATACAAGATATTGATGAGGAAGTAAATGTGTTCTTCCCATGCTCTGACAGGTACAATCACATAATATTTGAAGAAATCAAAAGGCATATCAAAGGATTTAACAATAAATACATAAGTACAAACTGCTGTGGAGCAGGTGGAATTGCAGGAAAAAGCGAAAAAGACATCGCAACTCAAATGCAAAACTCCATTAAAAACGAAAAAATGTATACTTATTGTGCGACTTGTTCGTCCAAGTTTGTGGCAAATAATGAAGTGCACCACTTTGTAAGTAAAATGGTTGGTATAGATGAAAAATGCGATCCAAGCTTTTTCAAAAATGCATTAAAAGGAAAATTTAGGGGGAGAAAATGAGATTCGAAGATAGAATTTCTGAAAAATATAAAACAACTGGCGATATTACAACACTACAATTAAACATTACTGAAAAATGTAATTTGCGTTGTAAACACTGCCACGTTATGAAGAACAGCGAAAATCTAGAAATGAGCAAGGAAACTATGGAAGATTGCTTGAAGTTTTTGGATAATCACAAGATGAAAACTGTGGATATTACAGGTGGAGAACCAACAACACATCCAGAAATTGTGTGGTTTATGAAAGAATGTTTGAAAAGAGTAGACGAACTTATTATTAGAACAAACGCAACAGATATCGAAAAAAACAAAGAATTAATGGATTTATTTGATAAAGAAAAAATCAAAATTGTCGTATCTCTTCCTTGCTACACAGAAGATAACGTAGATAGCCAAAGAGGAGATGGCGTATACGACAAAGTCATCGCAAATTTGAAGAGACTAAACGAAATGGGATATGGAACTGAAAAAGAATTGGACTTAGTTTATAATCCACTTGGAAGATTTTTGCCACCAGAACAATCCAATCTTCAATCTGATTATGAACGTGAATTGAAAAAGAAAAATGTTGTATTCAATAATTTGTTCACTATTACAAATATGCCTATTGGATATTTCAAAGATTTTTTAATTGAAAAAGGCGAATACGAAGATTACATGAAATTGTTGGAAGATAATTACAATGAAGAAACTTGTGAAAATATAATGTGCAGATTCCAAATTTCTGTAGATAGTTTGGGAAATCTTCACGATTGCGACTTCCACTTAGCAGAAAAAGTCCCAATGAAAGACTACACAAACATCAAAGATTTAATCGATGTGAAGGATTTGTCCAGAGAAATTGTGTGGAAAGATTACTGCTACGGATGTACTGCAGGTAGTGGATCAAGTTGTGGAGGTGCATTGGATGAGTAAATTAACTAACGAAGAAATTTGGCAACAATTTACAGAAGGCATAGATTGTGCGCAAGTAGTTTTGAGATATTTCGCAGATGATTTGGGCGTAGATAAGGAACTTGTTACAAAAATCGCATCACCATTTACAGGTGGAATGTACAAAGGAATGACTTGTGGAGCAGTAACTGGTGCCTACATGGTTTTAGGAATTAAATACGGTCATTCAAAGCCGAATGAAGGCGAAAAGAAAGTTGAATTAGTAAAAAAAATGTTCGAATTCGATACCAAATTCAAAGAAAAACAATCTACGATAATTTGTGAAGAAATATTGGGAGATAATATAGCTGAAAATCTTGAAAAAATCGAACAAGAAAACACGATGCAAAGAAAATGTCCACAAGCTGTGAACGATGCAATAGATATATTAGAGGAAATGTTTGAAGATAAATAAAATGAGAGCTGTCTACTTTGGTAGGCAGCTTTTTAAGTGTGGATTTAAAAATCATTATGCTTTGCTAATAAATATTTCTATTTAAATAATGATATAATACAAGTAACAAATGAAAGAGAGAAAATTATGATTATTATTAGAAATATAAAATTAAAAAATGACGACGAAAACGAATTGAAGAAAAAAATCTCTAAAATGATTGGAATGAAAAACTTCAATTATGAAATCTACAGAAAATCAATTGATGCTAGAAGGGGAATTCTGTTTAATTACCAAGTTATCGTGTATGTTGATTTGTCTGATAAAAAAATAAAATCAATCAAAAATTGCGAAAGATATCATGAAGAAGATTTTAACTTAGAAGATGTCGATAATTCGAAAAGCGTCACAGTTGTTGGAAGTGGTCCTGCGGGATTGTTCTGTGCGTATTTGCTAGCGAAAAACGGAGCTAAGGTGAAAGTTATTGAACGAGGAAGCGAGGTATCCAAAAGAGTTGAAGATATCAACAAATTCCTGGATACTGGTAAGCTTAACACAAACAGTAACGTGCAATTTGGAGAAGGTGGAGCTGGAACTTTTTCTGACGGCAAATTAACTGCACGTTCCAAAGACAAAAGAGTCAGGGAAGTTTTGAAGACTTTTGTGGACTACGGCGCTCCTAGTGAAATTATGTATGACTCCAAGCCTCACATAGGAACCGATGAATTGCAAAAAGTAATTGTGAATATGAGAAATGACCTTATCAAAATGGGTTGTGAATTTGAATTCGATACATTAATAGACGATGTCGAAATTGAAAAAGAAAAATGTGTGGGAATAAAATCACAGAATAAAAAAATTGAATCTGACTGTTACGTTTTTGCTCTTGGAAATAGTTCAAGAGACACTGTGATGATGTTAGCCGATAAAATCAAAATGACGAACAAACCTTTTGCGGTTGGTTTTAGAATTGAGCATCCACAAAAAATGATTGATTTTGCACAATATAAATGCGACAGAGATCTTCCAAGTGCGACTTATCAGCTTTCTTATTCTGAAGAAAACAAAAGAGGAGTGTACACTTTCTGTATGTGCCCAGGCGGATATGTAATCAATGCTTCTAGTGAAGAAAATGAATTGTGCGTCAATGGTATGAGTTTTCATAAAAGAGACGGCAAAAACGCAAATAGCGCGATTGTGTGTGGTATTGATGAAGATACTTATGGACATAATTTATTAGACGGGATTAGATTTCAACAAGAAATCGAACGAAAAGCTTTTGAATTGGGAGGAGCGAACTACAATGCTCCAGTTCAGTTGGTAAAAGATTTTATGGATGATAAAAAATCTGAAAAGATCGGAGAAGTTGAACCTACTGTAAAACCGGGATATGTTTTGAGCAATTTGAATGATATTTACCCAGAGCATATTACAAATTACATTAAAACTGCGATTAAAATGATGGACAACAAGCTTCACGGATTTTCAATGGATGATGCTATACTCACAGGAGTTGAAACGAGAACATCGTGTGCAGTGAGAATGGATCGAGATGATTTGTTAAGAAGTGAAAATGTTGATAATTTGTATGTGATTGGCGAAGGTAGTGGATATTCTGGAGGAATCGTGTCAAGTGCGATTGACGGATTGAAGGCTGCTGAAGTTATTCTTACATCAAAGTTATCTAAATAATTTAAAAAACTAAATTATTGGGTATATTTAATAAAAGCTAAATTTTTAATTAATTTGAAGAGGAGAATAAAATGATACTTTGTATAACTGCGAATCCTGCTATTGATGTGATTTACGAAATGGATGAGCTGGATACTAATGGAGTAAATGTAGTTGATGATGCGTACAAAACGCCTGGAGGAAAAGGGATAAATGTGTCCAAAGTTTTGGATTTGTTGAGGGCAGATTTCATGGTTACAGGCTTTATTGGAGGAAGTAATGGAGATTATGTAATCGACAAGTTAGACGATGTGAATATCAAGCACGATTTTATTTTTACAAATGTCGACACAAGAAACTGCATTAGAGTGATTCATGGAGATAAGCAATTTGAAATCTTTGAAAAAACTAACAAAATTGATTCTAGATTTGAAAGAACTTTTATGTCACTTATAAAAGAAATCGGAAAAAATTACAATATAGCAGTAATCAGTGGAAGTTTGATGAACGGTTTATCCGAAGATTTTGTCGAAGAAACTATGGATATTCTAAAAGCTAATAGCAAGATTATTTTGGATACAAATGGACAAGTGACTAAAAAAGTTTTGGAAAATAATTATAAACCATTTGCTATCAAGCCTAATTTCTACGAATTTAAGGAAATCATTGGTTTAACAGAAGATATTTCTTCAGAAGATTTCATAAACAAAGATTCTGAGTATTTGAAGAACATCTTTGAAAACGAGTTGCTAGATGATATTGAAATAGTTTTGGTTACCAATGGAAAATACGGAGCGATTTTAAAATACAAAGATAATTTGTACAGGATTTCTGTTCCTCAATATAAAATACAAAGAACTGTCGGAAGTGGAGATGCTACTGTGGCAGGCCTCGCGAAATTCTTGGATGATGAAGAAGGCATTATGGAAACTGTTTTGAAGGCTTTATCTCTAGGAGTATTAAATGCGAGAGTTTCAGAAGTTGAAAAGCTGGACGCAGATAAAATAAACGAAGTAGCAGAACAAATAAATGTAGAATTATTATAGAAGATTTACGCATCAAAAGTTTTTTTGGTGCTTTTTTCTTGCTCAAAAATTTGTATTTCTGATATAATAACTGTAAAGAAAATAAAAGGAATAAATTTGCTTGACTTGTGATCATTTGTATGGTAAATTTATTCTCAACATTAAAAATTTTTAACAAAGTTTTTATTTATTTTATGAGGAGGGTATTATGCAATTTATCGGCGAAGGATTAACATTTGATGACGTACTTCTAGTACCAGGTCCATCAGAAGTGTTACCTAATGAAACTATCTTGAAAACAAGATTAACTAAAAAAATTGAATTGAACATTCCTATGATGTCAGCAGGAATGGACACTGTAACTGAGTCAAAAATGGCTATCGCTATGGCGAGACAAGGCGGGATCGGAATTATTCACAAGAACATGACTATTGAAGAACAAGCAAGAGAAGTAGATAGAGTTAAACGTTCAGAGAATGGAATAATTACTGATCCTTTTTACTTATCTGCAGATGACAAAATCGTTGATGCTTTGAAATTGATGAGTCACTACAGAATTAGCGGTGTACCTATAGTTAATGATGATATGACTTTAGTCGGAATCCTAACTAACAGAGATGTTAGATTCGTAAAAGACGAACAACTTCCAATTGGAGATGTTATGACTAAAGAAGGATTGATTACAGGTCACGAAAACATATCAATGGATGAAGCCTTGGAAAAAATGATGAATGCTAAGATTGAAAAACTTCCAATTGTAGATGAAAACTTCAAATTAAAAGGCCTTATCACTACAAAAGATGTTGAAAAAACAATCCAATATCCAAATTCAGCAAGAGATTCACAAGGAAGATTATTGGTTGGTGCAGCTGTTGGTATCACTAATGATATGATTGAAAGATGTCAAGCTTTAGTAGATGCAAAAGTTGATGTCGTAACTATTGATACAGCTCATGGTCATTCAAGAGGAGTTTTGAATGCTGTCAGAAAATTAAAAGAAGCTTTCCCAGATCTTCAAATAATCGCAGGTAATGTTGCAACAGCAGATGCTACAAGGGATTTGATAGAAGCTGGAGCAGATTGTGTTAAAGTTGGTATTGGACCTGGATCTATTTGTACGACAAGAGTTGTAACAGGTATAGGTGTTCCTCAAATGACAGCTATAATCGAATGTGCGAAAGAAGCTGATAAACACGGTATTCCAATCATTGCCGATGGTGGTATTAAATACTCAGGAGATATTACAAAAGCATTAGCAGCAGGTGCATCTGTTATCATGGCAGGTAGCTTGTTCGCTGGTACTGAAGAAAGCCCTGGAGAATTAGTTGTATTAGAAGGTAGACAATACAAAGAATACAGAGGAATGGGTTCGCTTGGAGCTATGAAAGCTGGAAGTGGAGACAGATATTTCCAAAATAACACTAAAAAATACGTTCCAGAAGGAGTAGAAGGTAGAGTTGCTTACAAAGGATCTGTAGCAGAAGTTGTTTATCAATTGGTTGGTGGACTTCGTTCAGGTATGGGTTATGTAGGAAGCAAAGACTTAGTTGAATTAAAAGAAAAATCAAAATTCGTGAAGATTTCTCCAGCAACACTTGTAGAAAATCATCCACATGATATTACAATTACTAGAGAATCTCCAAACTATACAAAAAAATAGGAGCAAACAATGGATATTAGATTAATAATGGGAAGCAGTTCAGATATTGAAGTTGCAAAAAAAGTTACTAAAATGTTGAAAAAATTTGATCTATCTTATGAAGTATCAGTTATTTCAGCACACAGAGCATTGGATGTTTTAAAAGAAACTGTTGAAAAAGACGACTGCAAAGTTTACATCACAATCGCTGGAAAAGCAGCACACTTAGGTGGAGTAACAGCAGGAATGACAACAAAACCAGTTATAGGAATTCCTGTAAAAGGATCTGCACTTGCTGGAATGGACGCGTTATATTCAATAGTTCAAATGCCTAAAGGAGTTCCAGTTGCAACTGTAGCAATCGATGGTGGAGAAAATGCAGCTATCTTAGCAGCTCAAATGATTGCTTTGTCTGACGAAAAACTAGCTCAAAAATTAAAAGATTACAAAGAAGAAATGAAACAAGGTGTCATTGATTCTGACAGGGAGTTAGAAGAAATATAATGGGATTAACTTACAAAGATTCTGGTGTAGATAAAGAAAAAGGCTACGAAGAAGTTCAAATCATAAAAGAAATCGTAAAGAAAACTCATGGAAAAGAAGTTCTAACAGGTATCGGTGGATTTGCTGGTTTATTTAAACCAGAAATCTCCGATATGAAAGAACCTGTATTGGTTAGTGGAACTGATGGCGTTGGAACAAAAATCAAATTAGCCATGGAACTAGACAAACACGATACAGTTGGTATTGATTTGGTTGCAATGTGTGTTAATGATGTTTTGTGCCAAGGGGCAAAGCCATTGTTTTTCTTGGATTACATCGCTACTGGAAGTTTAAAACCAGAAAAAATGGCGGATTTGGTTCGTGGTGTAGCGGAAGGTTGCACTCAATCAGAATGTGCATTAATTGGCGGAGAAACTGCTGAAATGCCAGGATTGTACAAAGAAAATGATTATGATTTGGCGGGATTTGCAGTTGGAATCGTAGACCGCGAAAAAATAATTGACGGAAGCAGCATCAAAGAAGGAGACGTTGCAATATCTTTGTCTTCAAGCGGAGTTCACAGCAATGGATTTTCACTTGTAAGAGCGGCATTGGATATGGCAAATGTGAAATTATCCGACAAATTTGAAGATACTACAGTTGGAGAAAGACTTTTGGTTCCTACGAGAATTTACGAAAAAGAAATCTCAGCTTTATTAAAAGAAGTTCAAATCAAAGGAATTGCTCACATCACAGGTGGTGGATTGTACGAAAACGTGCCTAGAATGTTGCCTGAAAATATAGGAATAGAATTTGACTTAAAAGAATCAGAAATTGATCCTGTGTTCAAAGCTATTCAAGAATGGGGAAATGTCGAAACAAAAGAAATGTTCTCCACATTTAATATGGGAATTGGAATGGTAGTTGTAGTAGATGCAAAAGATGTGGATAAATCTCTTGAAATATTACAAAAAATAGATCCAAAAGCAAAAAAATGCGGAGTTTGCAAACAAACAGAAACAAAAGTTGCGATTAATCTAGACTAATGTAGGAATTAATCAAAATTTTCAAAAATAATTCTGGGTCAAAAAAGTGAGGGAGAATATGTCGAAAAAATTTATTTCATTTGTTGATGAAGGTCTTTTGAATATGACTTATACTTCCAGGTTACAATCATACTTGGAAGGAAATGTCGTGGATGTAAATCCTTTCGATCTTTTTGATGTGGAGACTCCACTGGCTATAAATTCCGGATATTCCAAGAAAGATATTTTAAATGATTTTGGGTTGTACACTGATATGGTTCATTTGAAAAAATCGTTGTATGGAATTGATTACATGTATATAGGAATGGATCAAAAAGGAATTGGAAGTATTTTGGGAAGTGAAACCAAGATGACTGAAAAAGGAGATTCATTGACATCGGTGTATGCGCTTGATGATTACAAAGATTTTTCTAAAATGGAAAATATCGATATAAAATCTAGCGAAACTGTGGTAAATTTTATTGAAAAAGCTAAAAAAACAAAAGAAGCAATGAGAGGAATCACCATATTTGGTGCTGTGACAGGACCTCTTACGACAGCATCAGGAGTTAGACCTGTGGAAAAACTTCTTCGTGATACTCGAAAAAATAAGGAAGAAATCAAAAGACTGTTGGAAATGTGCACAGATTATACTATAGAATTTGTAAAGATTTTTACAGAAGAAGTAGGTGGATGTTTTTTCAAAATTGCTGATCCAGTTTCTTCGTTGAATGTCATCAGTAGGAAACAATACGATGAATTCACTCAACCTTACATGGAAAAATTATCAGATAGTGTGTACGAAATCACTGGAATTAAGCCTATGGTTCATATCTGCGGCAAAACAGATAAAGTGTGGGAAAATTTCAGGGACAGTAGTTTTTCAAGATTTTCTGTGGACAATATCGAAGATATCGGAGAATTGAAAAATAGTTTGGGCGACAATATGATAATCGAAGGAAATATTGCGCCTATGGATATACTATTGAATTCAGATCCAGAGACTGTGAGAAACGAAGTCAAAACAATTTTGCAAAAGGCGTCAGACAGTCCAAAAGGATACATTCTAAATGCAGGATGTACTGTTTGCGACAATACTCCAATTGAAAACATCGAAAGCTACATCAGAGCTGTGTGTGAATTCGGTAAAGATGCTTCGATTGGAAATTTGCCAAAAGGATTGACCAATATATAAATTTATAAAATTAACAACCATTTATTTTTCGAAATTAAATGGTTGTTTTTGAATTGAAAAATTTATCCAAATATTGTGATATCAAGACTTGATAATACTTTTATGGTATAATATGTGAGTATTGGAGGGATTTAGATGTTAACAGTTAACAATTTAAGTGTCATATTCCCCGATAAAAAATTATTTGAGGATGTTAACCTAATTTTTAATCCAGGTAACTGTTACGGAGTTATTGGTGCGAATGGTGCTGGGAAATCTACATTCCTCAAAATTTTATCCGGAGAAAAAGAGCCTACAAAAGGCAATGTCACGATAGATAAGAACACAAGATTATCAAAACTTAACCAAGATCACTACGCTTTTGAAGAAAACAGCGTAATGGATACAGTTTTGATGGGAAACAAAAAGCTTTACGATATCCAAAAAGAAAAAGATGCTATATACATGAAGCCAGATTTCAGCGATGAAGATGGAATGAGAGCAGCGGAATTAGAAGCAGAATTCCAAGAACTTGGAGGATATGAAGCAGAAGCGGAAAGTTCATCTTTGCTGCAAGGTTTGGGAATAACGACACAACAACATTTTATGTTGATGAAAGATTTGAAAGAATCTGACAAGGTAAAGGTGTTATTGGCACAAGCTTTGTTCGGAAATCCAGGAATATTGTTACTAGACGAACCTACAAATGGTTTGGATTTGAAAGCAATATTGTGGCTACAAGATTTTCTGATGGATTTTCCAGGAATTGTAATCATAGTATCTCACGATAGATATTTCTTAAATGAAGTGTGCACTCATATGGTCGATGTCGACTACGGAAAGATTAATATGTTCGTTGGTAACTACGATTTCTGGTATGAATCAAGCCAACTTGCACTTCGAATGCAAAAAGAGCAAAACAAGAAAAAAGAAGACAAAATCAAAGAACTTCAAGATTTCATTCAAAGATTTTCTGCCAATAAATCAAAATCCAAGCAAGCTACAAGTAGGAAGAAACTTCTCGATAAAATCACATTAGATGACATTAAACCATCTAGTAGACGTTATCCATTCGTTGGATTCGAGCTTTCAAGAGAAGTTGGTAATGAAATTTTGAATGTAGAAAACTTGACTGTAGAACAAAATGGCAACAAGCTTATCGATAATTTGAGCTTCAGAGTAAACAAAGGAGATAAGATTGGATTCATCGGAAACGAAATCGCCATCACGAAATTCTTCGAAATAATCAACGGAAACGATGATGATTATACAGGAGAATACAAATGGGGACAAACTATAACTCACACGTATTTTCCAAAAGATAATACTAGGTTCTTCGAAGATTGCGATTTGAATTTGATTGATTGGTTGAGACAATTCAGCGAAGAAAAATCTGAAATTCACATCAGAGGATTTTTGGGAAAGATGCTTTTTTCAGGTGATGAAGCTTTGAAGAAAGCCAACGTTCTTAGCGGGGGCGAAAAAGTCAGAATGATGTTTTCCAAAATGATGGTAACACCGGCGAATGTCTTGGTGTTCGATCAACCTACAAACCATTTGGATTTGGAAAGTATCGAATCTGTAAATAACGGTTTGATTACATTCAAATCAAACATTTTGTTCACATCACTCGATCACCAATTTGTATCTTCTGTTGCAAATAGAATTATTGAAATATTTGATGACGGAACTTATCGTGACGTATCAATGAATTACGAAGACTATATAGAAAAATATTTAACTAATAATTAGGAGTAGAAATGAAACATCAATTAGTTATTGTAGTAGATTTTGGAGGACAATATAATCAACTAATCGCTCGCCGCGTTAGAGATTTGAACGTGTACTGCGAAGTTGTTCCTTACAAAAAAGCATTGGATGTTATCAAAGAAAAACAACCAATCGGGATAATCTTTACAGGTGGACCAAACAGCGTTTACGAAGAAAATTCTCCACAAATTGAAAAAGAAATTTTTGAATTAAATATTCCTATTTTGGGAATGTGTTACGGAATGCAACTTATCTCCAAAGATTTTGGTGGAGTTGTTGAAAAAGCAAAAAATCGTGAATTTGGTAAAACTAATGCCAAAATTGCAAACCAAAGCCCTATATTAAAGGACATGAGTGATGAAAGCATCGTGTGGATGAGTCACACTGATTTCGTATCACAAAAACCAGAAGGATTTGACATTATCCAAACAACAGATTCCTGTCCAGTAGCAGCAATCGCAAATGAAGACAAGAAGATTTTCGCGGTACAATATCACCCAGAAGTTAACCACACAGTTGAAGGTAAAACATTAATCAAAAACTTCCTTTACGAAATCTGTAAAGCAGACGGAGATTGGACAATGGAAAACTTCTTGGAAGAACAAATCCAAAAAATCAGAAAAACTGTCGGCGACAAGAAAGTTTTGTTGGCATTATCAGGTGGGGTAGACAGCTCTGTTTGCGCATCACTTTTATCCAGAGCAATCGGCAAAAACTTGACATGCGTATTCGTTGACCATGGATTGATGAGAAAAAATGAAGGCGACGAAGTAGAAGCTGCATTCAAAAACGATGAATTAAACTTTGTAAGAGTAAATGCAAAAGACAGATTCTTAGATAAATTAAAAGGCGTATCAGATCCAGAACAAAAGAGAAAAATCATCGGAGAAGAATTCATTAGAGTATTCGAAGATGAAGCTAAAAAAATCGGATCTGTTGATTTCTTAGCGCAAGGAACAATCTATCCAGATGTAATAGAATCTGGACAAGGCGATGCATCAGTTATCAAATCTCACCACAACGTTGGTGGGCTTCCAGATGTAGTTGATTTCAAAGATTTGATCGAACCACTTCGCGATTTATTCAAAGACGAAGTCAGAAGATTGGGATTAGAACTAGAAATGCCAGAATATTTGGTATATCGTCAACCATTCCCAGGACCAGGACTCGGAATCAGAGTTATGGGAGAAATCACTGAAGAAAAATTAGAAGTGTTGCGTGAAGCAGACTTTATCTTCAGAGACGAAGTCGCAAAAGCAGGAATCGACAAAGACATCAACCAATACTTCGCAGTAATCACTAACAACAGAACTGTCGGAGTAATGGGAGATTTCAGAACTTACGATTACACATTGGCACTAAGAGCCGTAACAACAACAGACTTTATGACAGCCGATTGGGCAAGAATTCCATACGAAGTATTAGACAAAACTTCAGTAAGAATAATCAACGAAGTAGACCACATCAATAGAATAGTTTACGATATTACAAGTAAACCACCAGCAACAATTGAATGGGAATAAATTTGCGGTCTAAATGGCGTATTAAACTTGATTCATCGCCTCACAACCTCGACGTACAAATTGTACGACTCGGCTGCGAGGCTCCTCATTGCGTCTAATCCATCCATTTATTTCCGCAAATTAGACAGTGCTGCGGGATTAAAATGGGAACATTTGATAAAAAGAATAAATTGAATAATAATTCCAAGCGGGTTACATTTGGACAAAAAAAGACCGTAGTTTCAATGGTTCTATAATAAATGTTGGGTTCCACCTAAACTACAACATTTATTATAGAACCATTTTATTAAGTTAAATCTTCAAATTAGATTTAAATAAAACGATTGTATTAATTTGAAGCTAAGTTTAAGAGGTGAGCAATATGTTGAAGAATTTGAAAAGTTATAATTATAAGCTACCTAAAACTAATGGTGGTATTGAAGAAAACACAATAAATAATAATTCAATAATTATTATAGGGGCAAATGGTAGTGGGAAAAGTAAATTAGGTGCCTGGATCGAAGACCAAGATCAAGATATAGTTCATCGAATTGGAGCACAGAGAAAACTTAATTTTAAGTCTAATTTATCGCTTAGTAATTATGATTATGCAAAGAATAAAATAATTTATGGAACAGATGATGAAGATACAATTAAAAGACATAATAAAGGATTCAGATGGGATTGGGGGAAATCTAAAACGACTAAACTGATAGATGATTTTGATGACGTTTTAGCAGCTTTAATAGCGATGTATAACAATGAAACATCAGTATATTTTAAAAATTGTCAAGATGCGGAAAAAAATAATTCTGTAAAGCCTAACACTCCTCTAACTGTTATCGATAAACTAATGGAAATATGGAATAGTATATTTCCACAAAGACATCTTTTGTTTGAAGAGTCTAAGTTTTATGCCTATGAAAGTAGCAAGCGTTCTGAAAAGTATTCTGCAAACCAAATGAGTGATGGAGAAAGATCGGTATTATACTTAGCTTCTCAAGTTTTAGCTATTCCTGAAAATAAAACTTTGGTAATCGACGAGCCTGAAATCCATCTTCATGGAACAATAATGAATGAGTTGTGGGAAAGCCTAGAAGAATATCGCTCTGATTGCTTGTTTATTTATATAACACATGATACAAATTTTGCTGCTTCTCATAAAAACTCAGAAAAGATATGGATAAAGAATTATGATGGGGAAAATTGGAATTTAGAAAAAATAATTTCATCTGACCTTCCAGAAAAGTTGCTATTTGATATTTTAGGGTCACGTAAAAATATTTTGTTCGTAGAAGGAGAAGAGAATAGTTTTGACACTCAATTATACTCTATCTTATATCCTAACTATTTTATTATTCCTTGTGGAAGCTGTATGCAGGTAATTATGAGAACAAAATCCTTTAAATCAACTCAAAATATCCACAATTATAATGTCTATGGAATAATTGACCGTGACTTTAGAACGGAATATGAAATAAATAAATTAGCAAAAGATAATATTTACACGCTAAAAGTCTCTGAAGTAGAGAATTTATTTATTATAGAAGAACTCATCAAATTTTTAGCAGATTATTTAGCCAAGAATTTTAATTATGTATTTAATAATATTAAAAATTATATTATTAAAGAAAGATTTGGTAATCAGATTCGTAGTCAGGTTAATAAAAACGTGGTATCTCAGATAAAACATGAATTATCTATGGCTGAAATTTCTGAAATAAATACAAAAGATAGTTTCACTAATATTATTAAAAGTATTAATGATGAAAGTATTTATGAAGAAACATTAAATTCATATGAAGAAGCATTGAAAAGTAATAATTACAATAAAGTGTTAGAAATGTTTAATGAAAAAGGATTAGCTAAATCAATAGGCCATCATCTTAGTTTAAAAGACAATGATTACTTAAATACAGTTATTTCTATTTTGCGAAATAAGGAACAAGAGGAAGTATTTGGAATATTTAAAAACTATGTCCCAAGGCTTTCGGATTAAACATTGATATAAACTTAGTTCGGAACAGTTATAACTTCTCCGATACTGGGACTGGGACGGGACTAAAAATTTGAAAATGTCCTATAATTAGGTGGATTTGGTGATACTCTAAAAAATAGAATCTAGTATTTTGAATGGTTTGGGATATATTGTACGTTTGGAAAAGAAGAATGGGAATAATAGCTACATCTAAGGGTGACCGATGCTAAAGCATCGGTCATTTTTGGTATGAAACAAATCTGAGTCCGAAACACTAAGCGAGAAAATTTCAAGTGAATTTTCAATGACAAGGATATAAATTTATAAATTCATATTGTACAAGAATCAAGTATATGATAATATAGTCCAATAATTAAAATATTTAAACAGGAGGATTGATATATGTTGTCCAAAATTAAATTGTGGTTTTTTAATCATAAGAATTTTTTAAGGATGTCAAGATTTTTAATTTTAACAGTGTCGCTTCTTTTAGTTACCTGGATTTTTGATCATCAATATATTTCAATTAAATCTTATATTCCCAAACAACTATTGTTGTCGGTTGAAGTTTCGGTAGATTTTCTTTCTAATATATCTGGAATATTTTTAACTATAAGTACTTTTTGTTTTACAATTATTGTCACTGTACTTAATAAATATAGCAGTAGTATATCACCTAGGATGCTTCAGAGTTTCATAGATAGGACTGGAGTTCTTGGTTTATATGGTATATTTGTCAGTGGTTTTTTCTATTCAGTAATCAGTATCCTATTATTGCAAGATATTGCTCCAGACCAACATGTTATCGCTGGAAGTCTTGGAATTGCTTATTCCATAATTGCGATGCTAAGTTTTATCGCTTTCTCAAGACAGGTTCTTGATAATCTAAAAGTATCAAATATTATAGAAAATATTTTTAATGATTGCGAGAAACTTATTGATAAAGAGGTAGAACTAAGAAAAAAAGCTAAGCATTATGAAGTAGATGACGAATCTACAAAGTTATCAATTGTAGCTGAGAGCTCAGGTTATTTATTTGAAATAAAAGCAGATGAGATTTTTAAAGAGCTTAATAGCATAAAAGTAGAACTTGCTATAAACAAGAGAATTGGTGAATACACAACCAAAGGAGAAACCTTAGGGGAATTAAATATATTCCAATGCGAGTTAGATGATAATGATAAAAAAGAATTAAAAGAAAAATTAAGTCCATTGTTTATAATAAATGCTTACAATAATAGAGAAGAAGATTATCACCGTGGAATTGTAAACTTAACCGAAATCGCGAATATGGCGCTAAGTCCTGGAACAAATGATCCAAATACTGCAATAATGTGTATAAATAAAATGTCATCATTGCTAGGGAAACTATTATCTGCAGGCAATCATTTTATAATCATGAAAGAGGACGAAAATGTAAAAATAATTTATCAAAGTTATTCTGTGGAGGATGAACTATATCTTGGTTTCAGCCAGATAATTTCCTATTCAGCAGGTGATCCATTGGTTACCAAAGAGATTTTACAAGGAATTTTTATAATATACACAATGGCAGATATAAGTGCTAAAAAAAGCATAAAAAAATTTTTTGATGATAGCTATGAAATTTTAATAGAAAATTTTACTCACGAAATTCATTTGGATAGTTTTAAAAGAATAAAAAACAACATGGAAGAGCATGTAAGCTTATAGGAAAATTAGACAATGTTTTTAAAAAATAGAAAATGATTCCAAACTAAAAAATTTATATGATAGATTTAATAATTACAAATCTACAAATTATATTTCTAAGGGACTGGGACTGGGACCAAAAATTTGAAAACATTCTATAATTAGATGGATTTAGTGATACTCTAAAAAATAAAATCTAGTATTTTGAATGATTTGGGATATGTCGGACGTTTGGAAAAGAAGAATTATTGATTAAAGGATAAGCGTAGGCTTGTCCTTTTTACGTGGGAAAAATGTTGTACTAGGAATGAAATAAACTCATTAAAATAGTCACGGTGAATATTTATGATATAATATTTTGAAACTAATAATTATTTATCATTTATATCATGAATACGCAAGTTATATTAACTTAGTGATTAACGCCGAAAATCATAGAATCATGTTATGTTAATTTTAGTTTCTTGTAGCAACGGCAGGAATTATTGTATCATTGTGGCATAGAAAGAAGGGATAAAAAATGTTGAATGAAAATATTAAATCACTAAGAAAACAAAATGGATTGTCACAAGAAGAATTAGCAAATAAGATGCACGTTGTCAGACAAACAGTATCGAAATGGGAGAGAGGATTGTCCGTTCCCGATTCTGATTCTTTGATAAATTTATCGGAAATCTTACACACATCTGTAAGCGTACTATTAGGTGAAAATATAGAAGAAACACAACAAACAGAATTAGATAAAATATCGGAGAAACTCGAAGAAATTAATATGCAATTTTTCGAAAATAAACAAAAGAAAATTACGATTTACAGAAATATCTTTATCGCTTTCGACGTGCTAATTGTGGTTGTGTTCATAGCTTTGTTTTTTATGAAAAGCAGCTATTTACAATGGGACACGACAGATTCAAATACAGCAGTAATGAAATTCATATTGCAAAGTTTCGAATGGGGATTTGTCAGAATCGCACCGTTGATTTTTGTGATTTGCACAATTTGTGCATATATTTTTAATAAGAAATTAAAACAACGTAGTGTGATATAATTATCATAGTTCCTGCAAAGCAGGTGTGATCCTTTATAGTTAAGGGTGAAAATAATAAAAAAATAATGTACCCGCACACGCGGGGGTAAAATCTCTCATTGCCAATGAGAGATTTTTGCTTGACAATTTTTCGTTGTGATGGTAAATTAAACTTAGAATTACACTTAATTATAAGTTGTGCAAAAAGTGCGATTAATTACATATACATCAAAGTAATAATTATTAGACAAAAAAGTAATAATTATTAAACAAAAAAATATTATCATAACGGAGGGAAAAATGTTAGCTGATAATTTTTGGGCAAAGAAGTCCGAATCTATGTCTGGATTATACAAATGGCTGCCATTAACTCAGCATTTACTGGATACACAATTTGTAATGCTTATGCTGTGGAGAAGATGGCTGAGTGATAAACAGAAGAAAATTATTGAGGAAAGTTTAAGTAACGGGGATTTGGATTCAGAAAAACTTATTAAATTTGTCGCCTTGACGCATGATTTAGGAAAGGGAATTCCTGCATTTCAACTAAAATCAGTTAATAGCAATTTGAAGGATTTAGATAATATTTTACGTGAAAAGCTTGAACTAATAGGATTTGAAAAATTAGAAGACTTAAAGTTACCTGACATGTCAAAGACAAAACATGCTATGGCATCAGAAGTTCTTTTAGAAAGTTATGGTGTTTCAGAAGATGTTGCATCTATTGTTGGAGCACACCACGGGATTCCACTTTCTAGTAATGATCATCATAAGTCTCAAATGAAAACATATGGAGAGAATTATAATCAAATAGGATCTACAAATTCTAAATTGTGGGATAAATCTCAGGTAGAAATCTTAAATTGGGCTCTTGAAAAATCTGGGTATTATAGTATAAAAAATATTCCTAATATAACTCAACCTGCGGCTGTTATTGTTTCAGGCCTTTTGATTATGGCAGATTGGATTTCCAGTAATGAAAAGTATTTTCCATTGATTGATATTGAGCAAGATTCTATTACAAGTTTAGAGGAAAGATTACATAATGGCTGGATAAATTGGGAGAAGTCTGATTTATGGAGAGTTTCAAATGAAATTAATGTAGATACTATATATGATAAAAGATTTGGATTTAAAAATCCTCGATCAGCTCAGAAAGTTCTAACAGAAACGATTGATGAAACTTCAAATCCTGGGATTATTATTTTCGAAGCTCCTATGGGAATTGGTAAAACGGAAGCTGCTTTGGTAGCGACTGAGCAACTTGCTTACAAGAATCAATGCAGTGGTATGTTTTTCGGTTTACCTACGCAGGCTACATCAAATGGAATGTTTCCTCGTGTTAATGATTGGCTACATGAAATGTTACAAGCAAGTGACATGAAAGCGTCGCTCCGTTTAAAACATGGCAAGGCAGAATTAAATGATGTTTTCAACGATATTGCAAAGTGCGTAAATATAGATGATAATATAAATGAAAGCGTTATTGTAAATGAATGGTTTAGTGGAAGAAAAACTGCCGTTTTGGATGATTTTGTTGTAGGGACTGTGGATCAATTCTTAATGGTAGCGCTGAAACAAAAACATTTAGCGTTAAGACACTTAGGTTTCAGCAAAAAGGTTGTCGTATTAGATGAAGTACATGCCTATGATAGCTATATGTCCCAGTTTTTATATATGGCTGTAAAATGGATGGGGGCATACAATATTCCTGTTGTAATTTTATCTGCAACATTGCCATCTGAAAAGAGAAAAGATTTAATCCGAAATTACATGGAAGGAGCGGGTTATCGTTGGAAGAAGTTAAATAAGCCAGAAAGCTTATATACTGATGCTTATCCGCTAATAACTTACAATGATGGTGACGAGATAAAACAAGAACTAAATTTTCCAAAAGATAAAAATGAAATAAAAACTGTTACAATTATAAAACAAAACAGTGACAATATTACAGAATTAGTTGATAAATTAATTACAAATGGTGGAATAATAGGAATTATTGTAAATACAGTCAAAAAATCTCAGGAGTTATATTCGGAATTTGAAAAAATTTACGGAGATGATTTGGTAGAGGTTCTCCATTCAGCATTCATAGCTACGGATAGAATAAAAAAAGAGGATAATCTAGTAAAAATGATAGGGAAAGATGCTGTAAGACCACACAAAAAAATTATTATCGGGACACAGGTGATTGAACAATCATTAGATATTGACTTTGATGTTTTGATTACAGAAATTGCTCCAATGGATTTATTAATTCAAAGAATAGGAAGATTATGGAGACATGATATAAAAAGACCAACTAATTACTCTACACCGGTGTGTTACGTGACGGGACTTAGCGATAATTTAGATTTCGATTCTGGAGCTGGATTTATTTATGATAATTATATTCTGGCAAGAACTCAGTATTTTATTCAAGATTCATTGAAAGTACCAGACGACATATCTAAATTAGTCCAAAATGTTTATTCAGATAAAGAAATTGACTTTAACAGCAATGATTTAAACTCTACATTTAATAATTTGAAGATAAAACACGATGAATTTTTGAAACTGAAAAAACTAAAGGCCAATACTTTTAGATTAAAGGAGCCATTATACGAATCTAGTCTTTTTGATTCTTCTACACTAATAGATTGGTCAAACGGAGTTTGTACTAATTTGTCGGAAGAAACAGCCTATGCACAAGTTCGTGATACAAATGAAACTATAGAAGTTATAGCTTTACAAAAAACGGGGAATGGATATGGATTATTTGGAAGTGGTGAAGATTTATCAAATAAAATTTCAGATTTCAAAGTCGCAAAGGAAATAGCAAAACAAACAATAACATTACCGGTGGCTTTGACGAAAAATTACAATATTGACAGAACAATAAGAAAATTAGAAGAATTTAAAATAAAAAATTTGTCAGATTGGCAAAAATCTCAATGGCTCAAATCAAGCTTGGCAATTATATTTGATGAGAATGGTTATGTAGACTTACAAAATGGATTTATTCTGCATTATTCAAAAGAATGTGGATTATCATATACAAAAAGAAAGGATGTGAAAAATGGGACAATTTAATTTGATTGATGAAGGTTGGATTCCTGTAATTTATAAGAATAGTGGAGAAAATAAGACGCTATCTATAAGAGAAATATTTCAAGATGCTGACAAAATCAAATCATTATCAACAGATTCACCGACTCAAGATTTTGCCGTACTCAGAATTCTATTAGCAATCTTACAGACGGTTTATTCAAGGTATGATTATGAATCTGAAATTTATCCCGAAATACAACTAGATGAAAAATTTAGGCAAAAAGAGGATATAGAAGATTCCGAAGAACTTAGAGATTACAAAAATAATTTAATAATCACATGGAAAAAAATGTGGGAAAACGAAACATTTACTCAATGCTTGTATGATTATTTAGATAATTGGCATGATAGATTTTTCTTATTCGATACAGATTATCCGTTTTTTCAAGTAAAAGCTAGTGATATTGCTGAAGATAAAATTAATAAAGCTAATGCGAGTTCTATATCTGGAAAGAATATTAATAGGTTAATATCAGAAAGTGGAAATAAAGTTGCTTTATTTTCACCAAAATATGAGTCAAATAATAACAAAGCTATTTTATCAGAAGATGAAATTGCTAGATGGCTTATAACATTCCATGGATATTGCGGATTATCTGATAAGGTGATTTTTGGTAAAGAAAAATATAAATCATCTAAAGGTTGGATATTTGATTTGGGAGGAATATATCTTGAAGGTAATAATTTGTTTGAGACTTTGATGTTGAATATGCTGATAGTTCACCCCGAAGAAGAATTTAATGGCAAAATTCAAAAACCTTGCTGGGAGTATGAATCTGAAGAGTTATTGGAAAAGTATATGACTTTTGTAAACATGAATACAAATGTAAGTGTAGACAATATAGCAGAACTTTACACATTATGGGCGAGAGCGATTCACATAGATCCGAATACAAATATTAATGAGCCTTTTTACTTTAATATAGTAAAATTGCCTGATTTAAATCACCGAAATCAATTTTTAGAGCCAATGACAACATGGAGATACAATAAAGATGGGGATAATAAAGGAACTTTTACACCACGTAAACATCAGATTGGACAATCTTTGTGGCGAAATTTTGGACTAATTTCATTGAAAGCTGATGATGAAGACAACTCTAAGGCTCCTGGGATTATTCAATGGTTTGAATTAATTAAAAGGATAATAGGAGAAGATTATAGAGTATCTGTTAAGGCCATAAGTATGCAAGATGATGGAAACGCTACATCCTGGGTTCCGGTTAACGAAATATATGATACTTTAAATGTAAAAGAAGATATATTAACCGATTTGGATGATGATGGTGCAGTTATAAGAATTGAAAATATTGTCGAACAGACGAAAAAAGCAGTTGGAACTTATCGAACATTTATCAATAATATAAGAGAAATTAGAAATTTAGAATCTAGAAAATTTGTAGATGATAAAGTTGAAGAAATGTATTACTTAATTGATCAACCATTTAAAGACTGGATATCTTCAATAGATTCTAATGAACAAATTCCGGATAAAATTATTGAATGGAGAAAAGAACTAAAAACTCTGATATTAAAACAAGCAGATATAATTCTAAAACAGGCAGGAAATAGAGATTATATGGGAATTGAAAAGAACGATAAAATACTGAATATAGCTACAGCGTACAGTAGTTTTAGACATTTTTTATTAAAAACTTTAAATATAAAGGAAGGAGCATAAATGGAAGTTGATAACAATAAAAAAAATCCGTCAAGAATTGACAGAGTATATTCATCCACATCTAAATTAATACAAAAGTTATCTAACAACTTGGAATTATCATCTACAAAAGCTAAACTTGCAAGTCTAAGGAAAGCAACATCAACTAATTCAAGTAATAGCATTGAAGCTTGGAGTTTTGTATTTGAAGATATTGATGAAGAGTTCTTGGGAAAAAGCAGTAAACTAACTTACGAAGAAAGAGCGATTGTATCTGCACTTGAATTATACGCAATTCATCAACAAGGCCAACACGAATCTGTAGATTATCAGGATGGAGAATATTGGGAAAACATAGGATATTCCTTGGCTAGTTTAAGAAATTCTGAAAACAAAAATTCTATTGATCGAAGGTTTAATGCGATGATAACTTCATCTACATTTGAAGAGCTATTACATCACCTAAGACAAATGATAAAATTATTAAAATCTAATTCAAAAAAAACAAAAATAAATTACTCAAGACTAGCAAAAGATTTATATAAGTTTTTACTAGGATATCAAGACGATATAAGATTAACTTGGGCAAGAACTTATTATGGAAGAAATATAAAAGTTGAAGACGACAATATAGAACAAAATTAAAAGGAGATTAAAAATGAACAGATTATACTTAGATTTGCATGCAATACAAACACTACCACCATCAAATATTAATAGAGACGATACTGGAAGTCCTAAAACAGCACAATACGGTGGTGTAAGAAGAGCTAGAGTAAGTTCACAAAGTTGGAAAAGATCTATAAGAGAATATTTCAATGAAAATGGAGATAAATCAAATGTAGGGATAAGAACTAAGCATATAGTTTCTTATGTAGCAGGAAAAATCAGAGAAATGGATCAAGAAATAGACCTTGAAAAATCTATGGATATGGCAGATAAAGTTATAAATGCAGCTGGAGTTAAAACATCAGATCAAAAAGCTAAGGCACTTTTTTTCTTAGGCGATGAGCAAGCAAAATCACTGGCAAAAGCTGCAATTGATGGACAAAAGGACAAAAAGACATTGCAAGCTTTATTAAAACAAAATCCAGCAATAGATATAGCATTATTTGGAAGAATGGTAGCAGATGATCCTTCACTAAATGAAGATGCATCTTCTCAATTTGCTCACTCAATATCTACACATGCAGTGCAAACTGAATTTGACTTCTATACAGCAGTTGATGATTCTGCACCAGAAGATAATGCAGGAGCAGGAATGCTAGGAACTATTGAGTTTAACTCATCTACACTTTATAGATACGCAAATGTTTCGGTTCATCAACTATTAAATCAATTAAAAGATAAACAAGCTACAATAAATGCTATAAAATTATTGATAGAAGCATTTACTAACTCCCTTCCAACTGGGAAGGTAAATACATTTGCCAATCAAACATTACCACAAGCAATCTTGGTAACATTAAGAACAGATAGACCAGTTAACCTTGTTAGTGCTTTTGAAGTTCCCGTTAAATCAAATGATGGTTACGTAGATAAGTCTATTAAGAATCTATTAGAAGAGTTTGAAAAAGTAGAAACATTTGTAGAAAAACCTGTTAAATCATTATATTTAAGTACTGAACATGTAGAAATTAAAGATTCGATAACAAAAGAAGACTCACTTAGAAGTTTGATTGAAGATATTGGAGAAATTATCGCAGAAAAGGTAGAAGATTTAGAAATAGAAGAAAAGTAGGTGTGATGTGAAGACTATTTTATTAAAATTTGCAGGACCTCTTCAATCATGGGGTACAGATTCGCATTTTGAAAGTAGATTCACAGATTTCCATCCATCAAAAAGTGCCGTAATAGGATTAATAGCAGCAAGTCTAGGAATAAATAGAGAGGATGATGAAAATCTTAGACAACTTGATGGGTTGAGTTTTGCTACAAGAGTTGATCAAAAAGGTAGTTTGCTGCAAGATTATCATATTGCACAGAAATACAAGAAAAATGGAGATTTAGATAGAAATTATGTCACTAATCGCTATTATTTGGAAGATTCAGTATCAGTTGTGGCTATTGGAAGTGAAGACGATGAATTAATGAGAAAAATTGATAATGCATTAAAAAAACCGTATTATGCTTACTTTATGGGAAGAAGATCATGCCCAGTTGCATATGATTTTTATATTAAAAATACTGATGAAGATGTTATATCTTCAATAATTAAATTAGAATGGCAAGCTGCAAAATGGTACAAAAAAACTTTTAGACACAAAGATGTAATAAATCTCAATGGATATTGTGACTATAATTTATTGGAAAACAAAAATATCAAACAAAGACGAGATAATGTAAAATCTTTTTCTCAAAAAAATAGGAAATTTGATTATAGATTTGAAAATAGATTTGATATCAAAATAAAAAATGATGAATATGTAGCTCAATCAATTTCTACAGAACACGACGTATTTATGGAAATCGGAGGCGAAGATGTATCTATCTAGAGTTGAAATTGACTTTGATAATAGAATGAAAACAAGAAAACTAACGCATCTAGGGGCATATCATGATTGGGTTGAACGAAGCTTTCCCGAAGACTTCGAATTAGGAAATCGCACAAGAAAACTTTGGAGAATTGATCGATTGAATGACAAATATTATCTCCTAATCGTGAGTGAAAACAAACCAGTTATTGTAAGCGAAGATAATCCTGAAAAAGAAGGCTTGGAACGATATGGAGTATCAGGAACAGGTCAAGTAAAAGACTATGATAAGTTTCTAAATTCAATCAAAACTGGCGGGAAAATGAGATTTCGCGTAAAACTTAACACTGTTAAATCAGATTCACAAGAAGGTAAAAAGGCGGGTCTTAAAAGAGGAAGATTATTTCCAATTGTAAATCAAGAAGAGTTAGTTAGATTTCTCATAGATCGTTCTAAAAAAAATGGATTTAAAGTTGAAGAAGATGATTTTGTAGTTGTAGAAAAAGGATTTGAAAAGTTACAAAAGAAGAACATGAAACCATTAGATTTGGCGATGGCTACTTATGAAGGAAATCTAGTTGTAACTGATGAAGAAAAATTTATCAAAACATTAACAGAAGGAATTGGGAAGAAAAAAGCTTATGGCTTTGGAATGATGACTGTAATTCCCATAGGATAATACTATACAATGATGGAAAAAAATGGTGCAAGGAAAACAAAGCTTATTGAACTACCAAAAATATCAGATCGAGTTAGTTTCGTTTATGTAGAGCATGCTAAAATAAATAGACATGATAGTGCAATTACTGTCATCGATAGCAGGGGAACTATCAAGATACCGGCTGCAATGGTCGGTGTTTTGATACTTGGCCCTGGAACTGATATATCTCACAGAGCGGTTGAATTAATTGGTGATACAGGAACTAGCATGATTTGGGTTGGAGAAAGAGGAGTGCGACAATACGCTCATGGCAGATCACTCGCTCATTCTACAAAATTTTTGGAACAGCAAGCAAAACTTGTAACAAATACTAGAACAAGAGTTGCGGTGGCTAGGAAAATGTATCAAATGAGGTTTGAAAATGAAGATGTTTCAAAACTTTCGATGCAGCAACTTAGGGGACGAGAAGGAGCGAGAGTTAGAAAAATTTATCGTGATAATTCAAAACGAACAGGAGTTGTGTGGGATAAGAGAGAATACAATCCTGACGATTTTGAAAATAGTAATGTAGTGAACAAAGCTTTATCAGCGGCTAATGTAGCATTATATGGAGTGGTACACAGCGTCATAGTTGCAATAGGTATGTCACCCGGACTTGGATTTGTTCATACAGGACACGATTTATCTTTTGTATATGACATTGCAGATCTGTATAAATCTGAGCTAACTATTCCAATAGCATTTGACATTGCAAAAGAATGCAAAGCAGATGAAGATATAGGTGGAATAGCAAGAAAAAAAGTCAGAGATTACATGGTAGATGGTAAATTGATGCAAAGAATAGTTCATGATTTACAGTACTTGATGGATGTAAAATCAGATGAGCAAATGCTTATTGATACCATAAATTTGTGGGATGACAAAGAAAAACTTGCTAGGTATGGAGTAAATTATGAGGAGAGAGAATAATGCCTTTCACGGTTATTACACTTCAAACAGTACCATTATCGCTTAAAGGAGATCTCACAAAATGGATGCAAGAAATTGCAACAGGTGTTTATGTAGGCAACTTCAATTCTAAAGTAAGAGAACAACTTTGGAAAAGGGTAGTTGAAAATGTAGATTGTGGACAAGCTACTTTGAGTTATTCATACAGAAATGAAATAGGATATGATTTTCAAACGTATAATACTCAAAGACAAGTTATTGATTCAGATGGGATTCCGTTAGTTTTAATACAAGAAAAATTAGAAAATGAAATAGATTATGGATTTAGCAAAGCGTCAAACTATCGTAAGTCAAAGAAATTTCATTCTGAAAAATCAAAAAAATATACATCACAACTAAAACCATTCGTAGTGCTTGATATTGAGACAACTGGCTTAGATGAAAATGAGAATGAAATAATAGAAATAGGTGCAATAAAATATTTTGAATCAAAAACAGATACATTCCACAGGCTAATAAAACTTAATGGCAAATTGTCTAAAGAAATCACAAATATAACAGGAATTACAGAAAAAATGCTTGATAAAGGGAAGGACATCGAAATGTCCATTATAGAGCTAAAAGAATTTATTGGACAAGTCCCGATAGTTGGTTATGTTATTGATTTCGATATGAGATTTATCAATCAAACGTGCAAAAAAATTGGAATTGAAAAAATCACAAATGAAGCAATAGATTTGCTATCGTACGTAAAAAAAGAAAAACAGTTTTTAGACAACTATAAACTTCAATCGGTTATTAAGCAATACAAAATAGAGAAAAAAGTTCCTCATAGAGCATTAGAGGATGCAAAATTAGAACTAGAATTAGCTTTGAAAATTAAAAAATTTGTAGACAGGATGAAAAAGTAATCAGGATGATATATAATTAAAAATAAAATCAAATTGATTGAAAAACAGAATCGATAAAGAATTGAATCGCTAAAATTATGGGATTTTTTACTGTTGTACCCGCACACGCGGGGATGATCCCTTTATTATATCATCTTTGATTTAGCTTGTCAAGTTGTACCCGCACACGCGGGGATGATCCTAAATTTGGTAATAAAGATAATAAGCATATAGAGTTGTACCCGCACACGCGGGGATGATCCTTATCTATCATAATTTAATACCTCTTAATTTCCGTTGTACCCGCACACGCGGGGATGATCCCAGAAGTACTAACACTATCTGATAAACTCTTACGTTGTACCCGCACACGCGGGGATGATCCCCTATCGATAATTTTTTTTAAACTAAAAGTATCGTTGTACCCGCACACGCGGGGATGATCCCAAATGCTGTAGTGAGATTTTGTAAGCATTTTGGTTGTACCCGCACACGCGGGGATGATCCCAATAATGTTACTTGGCTTGTTTTTGTTATGAAGTTGTACCCGCACACGCGGGGATGATCCCATCATATCTAAATCACTTGACAATTTAGCAGAGTTGTACCCGCACACGCGGGGATGATCCTATATTGACTTGTAAATGATTTGTTTTCAATTCGTTGTACCCGCACACGCGGGGATGATCCCTGGAGATTGGGAAGGAGCTAAAAATTCTCTTAGTTGTACCCGCACACGCGGGGATGATCCCAATACATAATGTTCAATAAAGGCAAATTGTCAGTTGTACCCGCACACGCGGGGATGATCCCGCAATAATTGACGATACAATCGCCATTACTACGTTGTACCCGCACACGCGGGGATAATTCACAAACAAGAACTAATAAAGATTCAAAAACGCATGAGTACTGATGTCAAAGACATTGTAGAAGTACTGTGAAGTAAGTTTCTAACTAAAAGACTGACAAAATGTGCATATTAAAATGAACTGACCTCCTTTAGTTAGTTTTTAGGTCTAACTTTTGAGGGTCAGTTCAAAGTGCGTCATATATAAGTGGAGAAAAAATAAAAAATGAATGGGACGGAGTAACCTACGACTATACAAGAAAAGAAAAAGTATTAGTATAAAATATAATATTGCCTGATCACATACCAAAAGAATTTAATGATAGGTCGACCTTATGGAATAAAGTAGAAATGGCAGAAAAAAATTCTAATGCACAACTAAAAAGACAATTCATAATAGGACTACCAAAAGAATTATCTTTAAGTGAAAATAAAAACCTAGTCGAAAAATTTATAAAAGAAAATCTAACATCACAAGGAATGATAGTAGATTATGCAATTCATGATTAGAGTCAAGACAAAAATGGGTAATAATCTTATGTAGGTTGAAAGTTTTACTATGCTAAGAATAGATTTTTTACGAAAATTGTTACTTGCCATAAAGCTTGGTAAGGTACTAATTCTAATGAAGGTGATGGCAAAATTATGAAAGAAAAACTCATTATTAAAAAATTAAGAGAAGATAGCAGAAATGAAATCTACACAAATAGAGGAATTAACCCAATATTCCAGCTAAATCCAAAATCAAAAATTTTGATAATTGGGCAAGCTCCTGGGGA
>OIFD01000089.1_pt1 | contig 83288 bp, 95 predicted proteins | sample 1582021 | NCBI WGS metagenome assembly OIFD01 (sample SAMN07501059, study PRJEB24779) | human gut metagenome | isolation source: stool | host: human infant | place: USA: Pittsburgh, PA | reverse complement strand
GTTGATAAGTTATTTGATATAGTAGATTTTGCTAATATAATGACTTATGATATGGCAGGAGCTTGGAGTACAACAAGTGGTCATCAAACTGCATTATATGCTAATCCTAATGCACCAGAAGAGTATAAAGGATTATCAGTAAATGAATGTGTTAATTATTATATATCTCAAGGTGCAGAAAGACAAAAAATAGTTATTGGAGCAGCATATTATACACGTGGATGGGAACAAGTTTCAGATAAGGGCGTTGACCCAAATAATCCAGGACTTTTTGGAGAAGCTGCAGTAGTTAATAAGAATGCAGACCTTACACCAACACCAGGAGCACTTAATGAAGCTCCATTGAAGAATGGTGAAGGTGGAAGAGCTGGTGGAGTATGGGGATACAATGCCCTAGATAAGTTAAAGGCTAAGTACACTGGATTAAAAGAGTACTGGGATGATAGTGCTAAGGCTCCATATTTATATAACCCAGAAACAGGTGCATTCTTTACTTACGATAATGTAAGGTCAATTCAAGAAAAAGCTAAGTATGTTAAAGAAAATAATCTTGGTGGTATGATTGCTTGGATGGCATCACAAGATGCAACTACAACTTCTACTAAGAGAGATGAATTAACAAATGCTACTAAGGAAGCTCTGTTTGGAAAAGAAGATTTACCTAAGTATGAAGTAAAATATAATAATAATGATATAAGTTGTACAGTAACTCCAGGAACTCAATCATGGGGAACAGGAGGCGTTTTAAAGATGTCTATAACTAATAATGAAAAGCTAAGTGAGTCAGGTGAAGTATTGTCAAGTGTAGAAGTAGCAGCAAAAACGGTTAAGAATATGAAAGTTTATATTAAGACTGATGGGGTAGCTATTACAGGGTCACAATATCCAGCAGGACCAGTTTCAAAAGTAGGAGATTATTATGTTGTAGATTTTGGAGAAGTATATGATGGTAAGCTTATGAAACCAGGTACAACTTTTAATTTTGAGTTGAATCTTGATAAAGCTATTGAAGATACTAGTAGCATTATAAGTGTTGAAGTATCGCAAAGAATGTATCAAACATCTCCTGAAATTATGAGACAAACAATTTGGGAGAACACAAATTTATAATAGTACAGTATTAATCTAAAAAAGGTAGTGAGTTGATTCACTATCTTTTTTAAAATTATTAAAAAGATAAAATATAAAAGTGAAAGCATCTATTAGCTGTATTATTAATTTGCGCAGCATTTTTAGTATATTTCATTGTAATAAATCCATTTGGCGAACATGATATAATGCTTGCACTAGCTGTTACAGCAGGTTTTATTGCATTGGGAGATAATAAAGTTGGAAAAGATAAATCCTAGTTTTTTTAAAAATGTATAGATCAGTTATAAAATTTAAATTAGCTACAACTTAAAGGTATTATTATAATTTCATATTAAAAAATATAAAATCAAGGATAATAATTTTATAATTTCCTTATCTTTAGTATGAGTGGGGGGATATTTGTTTCCATGTGACTTGGAGCGTAGCGACGGAACAAATAAAATAAATATCCACTCCACCTTTTTTATTTCAAGCAGTTGAAGAGTCTGAATAGCCTTTTGGAAAAACTGATGTAAAAATAACACTACTTAATGATAGAAAGAAAAAAGTAGAAACTTTAATGTAGGAGATATTTACAAATTATTGTTAATACTCTATTTTTAGTATATTATTATATCTGAAATGGAGGTTTGATTTATATGAAGCATAAATTTTTGGGACAAGTAACTAATTTTTTTGTATTTATATTAGGGGGAATTTTATTATTGATTTTATAAATTAATAAGTATTTAAAAATTAGTGTTTATATAAAGTCTTAAAGGACCATATAAGTAAGTAGATTGTTAGAAAGAGCTTAGGAGATTCTAATCTTTTTTATTTTAGATAAAATCTAATAATATGGGAGATAGTTGTAATAAAGAAGAACAGTCATTAGGTTTTTGCGTTTGTGTATTATATATTGTTGTTAATACTCAGATAGGTGTTAATTACTTAATAAGTGTTGGAAATAGCGTTAAAGCAATGACTCCATTATTAGATTAAGAGGGGAAGTAGTAGTTGATAGATAAATAAGAATTTGGGAGGAAATTTTATGAAATTATATCATTATTCAGTAGATTCGTATAATGGTGATAAAAGTTTAAAAAATGATTTTGCAGGACATTATAGGTTTGTGGAACCTTTTATTTTGGCTCTAAGAGAAAATATTTCAGTATTTAAAGCAACTTATTATGCATGTATGTATTTTTCTCGTGAACTTTGTGATTTAAAATTGAGAAAACATGAGAACTTTAGAAAAGATGCTGTTGAAGCAATATTTGAATATGTAAGACAAACAGAGTTTGCTGAACATTCATGTAGCAGATTAAACTGTGTTTATTATTGTGATTCCAAACAAGAGGCTATCCAATATGCACTTGATGATTGCATCAACTGTGGTGATTTTACTAAGGAACAAGTAAAATTATTAGAAGTTGAAGTTCAAGAAAATAGGATATTTCGCTATGACCAGAATATCTATAATAGGGCAATAAACGTTATGAAAGAAAATGATTTTGAAGGAGTATTTGCTTTGGCTAGAGCTTACTTTAAGTTTGAAAGAACTGAAGAATCACTTATAGAAATTCTTTGTGATAGCCAAAACACCGTGTTGCAGATTATTGAGTATTAAAACACATAGTTTGAGTAGCATACAAATTCAGCTTATTATCTGATTGTAAGTAAGAAGGCTAGTAGCCATAATACGAATAAACTAAAATTGTAAATTCCATTAGATTTTGAGTAAGAATCCTTAATATATTACTAAGATAAAATTAAATATAAATTATTAAGAATACCGTACTATTCAAATTGAATATGCGGTATTTTTATATACAAATACTAAGATGGTACAAGCTATTTATATATTGTGAACTAAACGATATTTGAAAATTGAATAATACAGTACTTACAAAAAATGTTATTATATATGTGTATTTAATTAGCTAATAATAGTATTAAAATTAAAGTTCAGGGGTGAAATTTTTACACTTACTGATTTTGAAGTGTGAATTATTTTGTGAGTCAAATAAATAGTAGGTAAATATTATGGAGGAGCAGAAAATGAAAAAGAAAGTGAACGTTTTATTTGTTATTGCAATTTCTATTTTAATTTGCATAGTAATTTCAGTTATACCAAAAGTAAAAATGTATTCACATAGATACAAATGTAAACAAGAGTTATATAAAGTTAAGACAACAATAGATACAACTGATGTTACTTTTAAAGCATTAGAACTATTTGAAAATGATCTTGAGAATAATGAAATTTTTATTGCTGGAGAATCTCATGGTTCTGTAAAATCTATTGATATGAATCTATATCTATTGAAATATTTTGTAGAAAGAGGAAATGTTAAATATATATTATATGAAGATGGTTATGCTAGTGCGCAGTATTTAAATATTTACTTAGATACTGGAGATGAATCAATACTGGAAGATTTATTTTATAAAATAAGAGGAACTATGAGTTACACCATGGAAAACTATAATTTTTTGAAAGGTGTCTATGAGTATAATGTAACATTAGAAGAAGAAAAAAATTAAGGTTTATTGGTATAGATAAAGAAAATCCACTTGTAGCAATAAAGTACATTAGGTCATTACTTCCAACAGCTGAACCTACAGACGATATAACAGAAGAATTTATTTCTGTAATAAAAGAGCTTTCTAAAAGTACCTATATTGATAAATCAAAAGAAGCAATTCAGTTATTAAGTGATGGAGAAAAAGAAATAGAAAAATACTTAGGGAAACACTATTTTGACTTGACATTTACATTGAAAAATTTAGCTGTTAGTGAAGGTCAATTAGATAGAGAGGATTTGTTGATTAATAATTTTATTGAATTATATGAGTACTTGCCTAAAGGAAAATTCTTTGGTCAATTTGGAGGTGCCCATACTAATCTAAGTCCTAATACAAAATCATTAGCAGCATATTTACAAAATAATTATGAAAAAACAAAGGATAAGGTTATTAGTATAAACTATGAATATAACAATAGTCATAGTTACATACCACAAGGATTGAATGTAGACTCTAAATTAACTGAGCGTATAGATTCATATTTCTTTCCAGATGATAAGTCCACTGTTTTATTAAAATTAAACTATGAAGATAGCGTTTATAATAAAAAGGACATTTATTTAAATGATAACAATCCACAAATAGAATATTTTCAATACATAATACTAATTAGTGATTCTCAAGCTGCTAATAAGTATTATATGAATTAAATATTAATTATTTTAAATATCGCAGTATTCAAATTGAATATGCGATATTTTTTGTAGATAATATGTAGAAAGTGAGAGCTAAGTGTTCTTTGAAAATTGAATAGTACGGTATTTACAAAATATGCTATAATAGACTCATAAGTATGATTTGATCTGGATAAATTGGAGTTTAAAGGAAAGATATATATGAAAAAAATATTATTAATTATATCTATTTTTATACTGTGTCTGCTAATATTAACAGGTTGCTTAAACATGAAATCTCAACCAGCTACAGATAAATCTTCAAATGATCTACCTGAATTAAATAGAGATTACGCATATTTGCGTGTGGAAGTAATTTCAAAAGATCCTGCAACCAAAATGATTCAAGTTAAAATTGTTGATTTTGGTTCTGTTTCTGGTGTAAACATAGGGGATGTTCCAGTAGGCTCAGAAGGTAAATTAGATTGCTCAGGTTTATTCACAATTGGAGGAATTAAAGAAGGTGCTGAATGGATTGTCTCATATAAAGATGAAAAACAAAGCAATTTGCCTTTGTATATATACTCCATAGAAAATATAGATTATTTTAATGAACGGTTATTGAAAAAATAAAATACCTAGTAGAATTCTCATAAATATATCTTCATTATTAATCGGAATCCTATGGATTGATATAAGAAAAACTTAAAGTAAACTGAAATTTGAAGCTCATTATATGGTATAATTGATTTGTAATTGACTATGCTGTTTAACAATATAAAGGAGAGTTATTGTGATTTTATTGTTTTCTCTTGGGTGTATTATTGCAACGATATTTATTGTTTACAACATTATGTGCTACAAAAATAAAAAAACTATTTATATGTTAAGTGATAAGTATGCTATTCTAAATTCTCATTATTATACTATACAATTAATTTTGGGATTATGTAATTCATTCTTATTACTTATTTTTTACATTACATGGTATATATTTAGTAAAAATGAATTCTTATTTATTATTTTGACTCCAATAATTTTTTGGGGATTAAACTACATTTTAGGATTTTATTCTAGAAAAAAAGGATATATAGGTGATAAAGAAGAATCATAATAATTAAGAAAATAAAAATATATTTATAGAAATACCGTACTATTTAATGTTGAATATGCGGTATTTTTTAGTGTGCTATTCTAAGATAATACGAAGTATTTAAATAACAAGATCCAGTGCTCCATAGCACTGGATCTTGTTATTTACTAAAGATAATTTTTAATAAAAAAGAGTTTATTCTTCAGAATCTATTTTTTATCTCGAAACATTAAGTTTCTTAAAATTAGTTCTTAATAAAGTTGGTATAAGTATATCTTTCTGTTACAATATGCTTTATAGAAATAAGTATAATTTCGTTATTTGAATCATAAAACTTTTTTTTAACACATAATAAGGGATGATTAATTTCTATATCTAATTTATTACTTAATTCTTGTGATGCAGACTCGATTATATAATTTTCTTCTACTCTATTTATCTTTATCTCCATTTTATCTAGCAGATCATCAATACTATTAACTTCTAAAGAACTTTTATCAATACTATTAAATTTATTATCTAAAAAGTAATAATCTACTAAAATTGATTTTTTATCGTTTATTATTACTAAGTATTGCATAAGTAAAGCTTTCATTTCTTCAGCTAAACTTGTTATATCTTTATCAAAAATTGACGTCATCCCAAACATAATTAATATATATTCATATAAATTATAATATAGCTTTTCTAATATGTTTCTCTCATCAACTTCAATAAATGAATTTGAGGATACTTTTTTTAAATCTGATACAAAAGATCCTTTTCCTTGTAATCGATATATAAAGCCGTCTTTTTCTAATTCAGCCATTGCAAGCCTCACTGTTGTTCTGCTAACAGAGTACATATCACAAATTTCTTTTTCTGATGGTATTTTATCATTTTCCTTCATATTTTCTTTAATTTGTTTTTTTAAAGTTTTAACTAATTGAAGATATAAAGGAAGTTTATTTTCACTACTAAGCAAACTCAGCACCTCTACTTAATTTATTATAATATCAATATTATTTGTTTGTATATTTAAAATGAGGGGATAAATAATCCCCCCCATTTATTATAGCTTATAAATCTATATCATCCAAATTAAAACTATCTACATCATTAGTTTTATTTTGTTCCATTAAAAGTTTAGATCTATCGTCTATTTTAAAGAATGGATAGTAAATTAATACATCTATTGCTATGGTTATGATTTGTATTATTGCACCACTTATGGAACCCCCTGTTGCCAAATATCCTGCGATAATTGGAGGGGTAGTCCATGGAATTACAGCTCCAATTGGTTTGTGTACAAATCCAAAATCCATTGCAAAATACGTAATAATAGCTGTAATAACAGGTGCTAAGATAAAAGGTATAACCATTTTTAAGTTCATTATAATAGGATTACCAAATAATACTGGTTCGGCAATTTGAAAACTTACTGGAGCTAAGGACATTTTCCCTAATGCTTTATTTTCTTTACTCTTTGACTTAAAGAATAGCAATAGTGCTAAAGCAAAAAGACATCCAGCCCCTCCCATAAATACAAAGTTATATAAAAATTCATATGTTATAATATTTGGTAATTCTTGTCCAGCCTGATATGCTATACGATTAATATCAGAATTCTGAAGAAGTAGAGGTTCTATTATAGGCGCAGTAACTTGAGCTCCATGAATACCAAACATCCAGAAAAAACACTGTACAAATATAACAAATATTATTCCTGGAAGTGTACTACCTAATACACCTAATAATGCTCCAATTGTATCTGCTATTAAATCATGAATATTATCAATTCCAAATGCATTAAGCCCTAATAATACTAGTAACCAAAAAACTATAACTGCTAATCCTGGTATAATGGATGAAAATGCTTTACTTACATTTGGTGGAACTGAGTCTGGCATTTTGATCATAATATTACGAACAACAAACCATCTGAAAACTTCTGTACTTATTATTGCAACAAATATTCCAACGAAAAGCCCTGAACTTCCCAAGTATTTTATTGGGAATCCTGTCCCAGATTCACCTGTTATAACTGGTGTTAATAATATAAATGAAGAAAGAGATATTAATCCTGCTGATATTGTATTTAATTTATAATAGTTTGCTAAATTATAAGCAGCTGTAAAAGTTACGGCAAATCCCAATATTCCAAAAGTAGCATCACTAGCCTTATTTAAAATTGCCTGTAAACCTATTGAGTTTAAAAAATCAGTAAATGGTTTATATGGAAATTGTGCAATTAACATAAATATAGAACCAATTATAATTAATGGCATAACGGTAGTCATAGCATCTCTTAATGCAATCAAATGTCTTTGCGACGTAAATTTACCAGCAAAAATTTGGATTTTACTTTCAAAACTGGCTTTATTCCTCATTAATCTCACCTCATAATCAACGAATATTAGACCTGGATAACATTATTAGTTGATGTCTTCTTCCTCTGATAGCTTGTCCTAATGCAAATATGTTTTCTGGTAAACATATCCCATTAAATGAATCTCCTATATGTTGTAAATCAGCTCCACAAGCTTTTGATACTAAACCAATTTTTTTAATTGTTTCAATATCAGCAGAATCTTGACTAGTACCATTAGCAGTCATAACTAAAATTTTATCTTCAATTGATTTGCCTTTATTAAATTCTTTTACTAAAGTTACAATTTCATATAAATCTTTTTCTCTAAAATATGGAACTGTATATGGTGCTGGAACTAGTAGTATATCGATTCCTTCGTTTATAAATTCCTTAGCAATATCAACATTCATAACTGGTTCATCAACACCTGCTCCATGCATTTTACCTGCAATAATTAATCCGCTATAATATTTTTTTGCCATTTTTATAGACTCTTTAATTGCTGAGTTAGATACTCCTGTTCCTGGATTTCCTGTCAAGCATATAAAACTAAAACCATACTTATCTGCTAGTTCTAACGTCTTAGGGGATACTATACGACCAATTGAAATTTCTGAACGATTTTCATTCATTTTTGCATTATAGTCAACTGGTTCTAGATTAATACCAATAGGTCTTGCTATTGCTTGTTTTACCCAAGTAATTTGTTCATCTGTTTTTATATTATTAGGTACACCTGCTATTTTAGGTTCAAATAAATCTAAGGCATTGAACATTATTAAATCAGCTCCAGCAGCTCTTTCAATTTCAGCGTTAGTAACTCCATTTAGAAAGCATCCTCCAGTTGGAACGTTTTCTGCCATTATAGTTCTTCCTTCTGATGCTAAAATACTTTGTTTTAAATCAATTGGAGATACATTTAAAAAATCTTGTCCTCCATAATCTAGTAGTCTTTTTTTCATTTTATCACTCCTAATAAATACTATAATTATAAAAATGTTTAAACAAATACCTATTTTATTTAATGTCATCTATTTATTACTTTGTTTATATAAAGAGATTGCAGACTTTAATACCTTTTCTCCATCCATTTTTCCATAATCAATCATGTTAATAGCCATAATTGGTATTGGACTATATTTCTTTATAGTTTCATCTAATAAATATCTAACTTGTGGACCAAGCAGTATACAATCTGGATTTTCAGTTTTTACAATATCATCCATAACAGATATTGAAAAAGCTTTAATTTCAACTTTTAAGTTATTTTCATTGGCGCAATTTTGCATCTTTTTTGCAAGCATACTTGTGGACATACCTGCACTACAAAACAAGTAAAATTTTTTCATTTTTTATCTTCCTTTCTAATGTATATATTTGAACTTGTTATAACAAGTTCGGATTTATATTTTTTATTATAATCGTTTTCAGGTCTTTGTCAACGAATTTTTTGTTAAATTATTATATTTTATTACAAATATATCAAGTTTGTTTGTAGAAATCCTTCTACTTGTTATAACAATAATGCTATAAAAATGGAAGGGATATTAAGTGATTATATCAAGGAAATATAAAAAATATAGCTTTAAAATATTCAAATTACAGGTTAGTTTGTTTATAATTACCAGGTAGGGGGGTGATATATCGAAGAATAAGTCCAAACTTATTTTGATGGGAATAGTATTCATAATTCTATTTGGATATATTTTTTATCAGAATTATAAAATTAATAATTATAAAGAAAACTTATCAAGAATTACAAGACAGCATATTCAAAAGTTTGCTACTACTGCTGGAAATATAGAAAATGATAAAAACTATTTGCAAGAGTATGCAAGTATTGTTACTGCACAAGAGGCATATATTGCATTAAATGAATATAAAGGTGTTCCTTCAGATGAGTGGCCTACAAGTATTGAATATTTATTTATTCAGATAAATGAAGTTATGCTTAATAATAAAGAAAAATTAAAAAAAGTATTTAAAGAAGAAAATGGATCTGAATTGATGTTTAGGATATCAAATAACTTTAAAGATAAAGATTCTATTAAGAAAGTAATTGAGTTATTAAATAATTAAGTTTAGCGTTAAGTTTATTATAGATTTATATAATGGGAGAGTTAAAATGATATTTTGTGTGTTACTTATTGGTATTATATGTATAGTACTTTTGGTGAATAATGTGATTTCTATTCTATATAAGATTAGAGATAATAAGAATAATACATCAGCAAATATATTTATTTGTTGTATAGCATTAATATACCTATGGCTTAGTATAATATTTTTATCAAGTATATAATCTACATATGAGATAAGAAAAGAAAGAGTATAATTTTACAAAGGTATAAAATTAGAAATTTAATAAATAATTTTAGGAAGTTAATAGGTGTTGAAGGGAGCTCTGCTAATATGAAAAAGATAAAAAAAGTTTTAATTGTTATATTATTAATTAGTATAGGAATATTAGCATTTTATTTTATTCCCGTGAGAATAACACCAAAGGTTCCATTAACAAGTGAAGATATTAGTATAAAAGTTGAAAGAACTAGCGGAAATACTGGGCCAGTTTTTAAAGTAGATAAAGATAAAAATAGACTAAAGAATATATTAAAAGAAAAGTATCCTGATAAACATATAGAACCATATTATATTGAATTAATAGGGAACTTGCCATACGGAGTAGTAAATGACCCAATATTATTGGGGGACTTTGTAGTGCATGGTAGGATTATTTCTCCAGATGGAGGAGAGGAAAAAAGTACAATAATTGATGTTAAATACACAGATGCAAGAATTTCAAGATTTTTTAGAGATGACTTACAAAATAGTGGAGAATATGCAACACTAACAGTAGTTATTGCATTTATAGTTGCATTAGCATCTGCAATTATGTTAATTATTATATTTATAAATCCTTAAGACTTAATGAAAGTTTATTATAGCAAATTTAAGTTTATAGAGTAGATAAATAAGTATGAAATTAATTTGAGTTTGAAGGGGGAGCTATGAGAAAATGTTTAATTTGATAAAACAGAGAAAATAGAATAGCAAATAAGAATAAGAGGCTTGAATTAATAAGTCTCTTTTCTAATTTTATAAGTAAAACAAAAACTATCAACAGCATCTTTTGATATCATAAAATCTTTTTTATTCTAGCAATTTCAAATTTCTAAATTGTTTTTTTAGAAATTTTATCTGCATAAATGTATATTTAAGTATTGTTTTAAATAGTTAATTAATGTGAGCAGAATATTTTAGGTAGTGGTTTAGAATAATTAATGATGAACCATACCATAAATAAGTGAGGTGATTTTTGTAAGTGAAAAAAATATATAATAAGCAAGAGTGTAGTATCTTTGTTGGAATATTAAAATAACTAACAGTTATTTTTTGTGAAAAAAATATGAAAACACTTCAATTGTTTAAAATAGATAGCTTTGATATTATTTAATTAACAAATTCAAACTTAATGGATGATATAAATAGGGGGCTATTATGAAAATAAATGAAGTAATTAGATATTATAGGAAAAAGGAAAATCTTACTCAAGAGCAAGTCGCTAATTATCTAAATATAAGTGCACCAGCAGTTAATAAATGGGAGAATGGAATATCATATCCAGATATAACTTTACTATCTTCTCTTGCACGCGTATTAAAAATTGATGTTAATACTTTATTGGAATTTAATAAGGAGTTAACAGACACAGAAGTGAAAGAAATTACAAAAGAGATAGGTGAAATAATATCCAAGGAAGGGTTTAAAAAAGGATTTGAAAGAAGCTGTGCATTAATTAAACAATATCCCAATTGTGATGAGCTAACAATTGGGATATCAACAGTGTTAAGAATATATTTATTAGAACCTAGTATTGAGGATAAATATAAATATGAAACTAAAATTATTGAGTGGCTTGAACTTGTAGCATCAAGCAATAAAGAAAAAATAGCTTCTATGGCTAAACTAGACCTATCGGCAATATATAGAGAGAAAAAAGAATATAAGAAGGCTCAAGAAATATTAGATAAGATTCCAGAGATAGATATAGATAAAAAAATTCAGCAGGCATTATTATTTGAAAGTAGTGGAGAATATGAGAAAGCCTATAGCATTTATGAAAGTAAGTTATGGAAAGATTCTCATGAAGTATTTGGAATTTTATCTTTTATAATAAACCTATTATATAAAGAAAATAAATTTAACGAAGCAGAAGAGTATGTTGAGTTTTGTAAAAAGATTATTGAAGTATTTGAGTTTGGTGAATACTATAAATATCAATTAGACTTATCCTTAGCAAAAGAAAAACGTGATAAAGATAAAACTATAGAAATGATTATAAAAATAGTCAGTGAAGCAAATAGTATGAATAATTCTATGAAGTCAAAATTATATAGACATATGAAGTTTAATGTAAATTCAAGCATTAGTAAAGATAAATACGAGAAAATGGTGAAAGAGGCAATTAAGAAAGATAAGACTCTTGATTTTGTAAAAAATGATTCTAGGATAAAATCTATCTTATTATAAGTCCAAAGTTTATATGATTTTATAAATATAAAAAAAGATAAACGAGAAGTTTGTAAGTGGCGCTAATATACTATGAATTATAGAAACTAATAATAGTCGTTAACAAGTATACTTGGTATGATATGTTATAAATATAAAGTGCACTTGTAAAGGAGGATGATTATAGATAAAAATCAAATTTTAGAAAAGAGTAGAAAAGAAAATTTTCTAGGAGATGAGCGTCAAAAAAATACAGATAGACTAGCTATTGAATGAGGATATATAACTGGAACAATAGGATTTATATTTGTTATGTGTATTTCCTTTCTTAAATCATATGATACATCTGCTGCAAAAGTAGTTTTAATAAGTATGGTAATAGGTAAATGTTTATACAGCTTTATAAAAAGAGATAGAAAACAATCATCTTTTGAAAAAGTAGCTATGATTTTAGTAATTCTAGAAAGAATTATTATGATTATAGTTTTTGTAGGAGATGCTCTTAGCAATGGAACGTAATCATAACTTAGAACTTAACAACAATTTAAAATCTATAAGAGCTGAAAAAGGTATGACACAGACTGATTTAGCAAATCGTGTTGGAGTTTCTAGGAATACAATAAGTTCTATTGAGACTGAGCAATTCAATCCAACAGCAAAGTTAGCATTAATATTATGTATTGCATTCGATAAAAAGTTTGAAGAAGTTTTTTATTTTGAATAGGAATCAATAAAATTTAGTTTATAGATAATTAAATTATGAAGTGAAAAATAAATGTTATGTTTAAAAATCGCAATGTTCAAATTGAATATGCGGTATTTTTTTGAAGTAATATGTGAAAAGTGGGACGGAAATGATCTTTGAAAATTGAACAGTACGGTATTTACAAAATATGTTATAATGAATTCGTAATGATAATAAAGGGAGAGATAATTATGGCAAAAAAAATTATTTATCCATTACTGATTGGTGCTGGAGTTGGGTTAATAGGATCATTTTTGTATGGAGATTTTACAACACCAATAAAAATAGGTGGTGTTGTTTTATCACTGTGTATATTAATTAGCGGAATGATTTTTAATTATAGAAGTAATCATGAAAATAAATAATAGAATTAAAAATAATATTATTTGTTATATACAAAAAGTTAAAATTTGAATTCATGAAATACCGTATTATTTAAAAAAATATACGGTATTTTTTAGTGCACAATTCTAAGAAATGTTGTAGTAATCTGATAAAAGAAGAGGCTTCCATTAGCAAGCCTCTTACTTCTGCTATCTCCAATAATTTTACATCTAAAACTTATTTTAAAGTTTTAGCAAATTTATATGTTCTATCTAGAATATCTTCTGTTCCAAGCCATATATCTGGTTCTAAGCCTTTACCTTCTTCTATTTCAAATGAACTATAATTATAGGCCTTTGTGCCAAAAGCACATACTATTTTAGTATTAGGCAATAAAAAACCAAGTTTGTCCATAATCTTTGTGGTTCCTGAAGAGTTAGTACCTATAAAAATTACATTTTTTACTGTTCTAAGATAAATTAATAAGCTTTCAGCAGAAGATGGAACAGTATTATCAACTAAAACTAATAGATAGTTATCATTATCTAGAATCTCATCTACTTCAGTGTATGGGACAATACTATTCATCTTTTCTTTAGAGTAGAAATCAGATATTCTCTTAACTTCATTACTATATTCTTCTTCTGAACACAAACCAAGATCATATGTTGTTTTTATTTCATTTAGATACATCTCTTTTATAAATTCAGTATACTTAAAGAAAATAGTACCATTTATTCATATTTTATAATTAAAATAAGTTTCAAACCACTTACGTGCCTCAAGATCACTACCTCCTGAGCATCCTCTTAGATCTAAAATATTTACTCTATTATTCTTAATAGACTTTGTTTTGTTTAAAATATCATCCGATATTTTTTTCATACTATTTAGTTTTATATAGCCAATACTGCTATCTTTTATACTAGCATTTTTAACTGTGTTACTAGACTGTTCCAAATTAATAGAGATTGTTTTCTTATGGTTATTGTTAGAAATCAGAACCTCTAGCTGTTTATTCTCTAAAGATAAAATTCCTAATTCATAAGATAGTACTCCATTTTTATTTAAAGTATAGCGAATGTAATTTTCAATATTTTTGTCTTTATTTATACTTTCTATCTTATATTTTTTATTCTCAAAGTTCATGTAATATTCTTGGCCATCTTTTATTATAGGGTGGTCATTATAATAATAAGTATATTTTTCTTTAAATACAGGATTTTCATTAATTCTAAAGTGGTTGTCTTTTATAAAACTTAAGTTATTTATCAAAATAGTTTCTAAATCTTTTACAAGCAAATTATCATGATTATTAATTTCTTTTAGAATGTTATTTTTAGCTTTAGTGAATATTTCATCGCCACCAAATATTTCATAACCACCATAGCCAAACTTAAGTGCCTTAAAAAGTAAGTTTATATCTTCTTTGGCATCCTTTTTTAATACTACATTATTATCATAGTTATAATAATTTCTTGCTATATTCATATTATCTTTTGTTATAAATAAAGAATACATCTCTTCTTGAGACATATTACAAGAAGGCAATTTTATGGATTCATAAATAGTGTTCTTTGCCTCTTTAGCTTCTAACAATCTCTCACTATTAACTTGCTGAACAAATTCATGATTCTTGTTACCTTTATAATTTAAAATAACAAATAAAAACAAAGTAACTATTAAAGCAAATAACATTGTTTTTTTATTCATCAACTACATCTCCTTATCTTATAAGATTATTATACTATTTTTAGAACTAACAATTTAAATATCTTAATTTAGATTTCATTTGTACTTATTACTTTAAGTAGGGAATATGAAATTGAGACTATAGGAATGTGACTTCGGATACAAAAACAGGAGAATAAGTTACTATATAAATAGACTGGAAAATTTGTAAAGATTAGATTTTCCTTATTAGAAAATTTATATAAGGGGTGTGTTTATGGAACTAAAAAAAGTGTGGGCACAAGAGCATAGTTTTGATGTGGACAATCAAAATAAATATTCACTCCACTTTTTTGCCTCTAATACTAAAAAAGTGTAAGGAAAAGATGGGCATAAAAAATAAAATCACACAATAAATGCAATATATAGTTTATATTTGATAATATATATATTACAATATGCAATATAAGGATGGTGTATATGAAAAATAAGAGAATGAAAATAGCACGTATAGAGTGTGATATGAAACAAGAAGATTTAGCAAAGGCTGTAGGTGTAACAAGACAAACTATTGGATTAATTGAATCAGGAAATTATAATCCTACACTTAATCTTTGTGTATCAATATGCAAAGCACTTGGAAAAACATTAAATGATTTATTTTGGGAGGAATAGTGATGAAGAAAGAAATAGTTCAAGATGAAAGAGTTTTATCACAAAAAAGAAAGATTGGAAATGATGCCTTTCAAATAATTTTTTTAGGCTTATTTTTATCTATTTTTGTGCAATCATATATATTTAATGCTGATTTTTCACAATATGCAGTAGAGGTGATCCTACTTATAGTGGGGGCTTTGTATGTTATAGTAAGAAATATAACAGTTGGAAACAATATTTTTGAGTCTAATAACGTAAATCAAAGATTTGTAATTATAAATAGCATTATTTGTGGAATCATAGTAGTTATTATAAATACTACTCTTAATTATATTAAATTTAAAGATTTATTTAAAAATGAGATGGGTGATATGTTAATTGCATCACTAATTACTTTTCTGTGTGCAACAGCTTCCACATTTGTAGTTCTTCAAGGATTATACTTTATAAATAAGAAAAAACAAATGAAAATAGATTCAAAGTTAGATGATGAAGAGGAGAAATAGTTAAATAAAAATTGAATAAAGCTATGCTAATTTAGATATGGAAAGTGTGGTTATAGGGGTGTATAATTGCATTATTATATAAGCTATATGTTTACTAAGTTACTAAATAAATTAGAATTTGTGGAGGAGAAGACGTATGAAAATAGCAATTATCTATGATAGCATAACAGGAAATACAAAGAAGATAGCTGAAGAGATAAAAAAAGAAATAGATGAATCAAATCTTGTTTATTTTGGAGAACCAGAAAAAGAAATTGAAGCAGACTTGTATATTGTAGGTTCCTGGACAGATAAAGGAATGTGTTCAAAAAAGATTACAGAATTTTTAAAGCAATTAAAAAATAAAAAAATTGCTTATTTTGGAACAGCTGGCTTTGGAGGTTCAATTGAATATTATGAAAAACTATATAATCGTGTAAAAGAAATAATAGACAGTAGCAATACTATACTAGGATATTTTTATTGCCAAGGTAAAATGCCAATGAGTATTCGTGATAGATATGTGAAGCTAATTACTGAAAATCCTGAAGATAAGAATATACAAGTATCTATAGAAAATTTTGATGAAGCGCTAATGCATCCAAATTATGAGGATATAATTAACGTTAAAAAGTGGATAGAAGGTATAATAAATTAATATAAAAAAGCATTTTCTAAAACCTTAGAAAATGCTTTTTATTTTTAAGTATCTATTCTATTATTTTCTTTTTAGCTTTTTTACTAAATGAAAATATTGCTAATCCTCCAGATGCAACTAATATATAAAATAATAAATTTGTCTTAGAAGTATCCCCTGTTTTAGGAATATCAGGAGTTTCAGTACCTGATCCATTATTAGTGTTGTTGTTATCATTATTTGGCTTGTCAGAAATTACAGGATCAGCAGGCTTAATAGGGGTAAGTGGAATTTCTTCATTTGAATTACGTTCTTTAATTGTTAAGTTTACAGCCTTCCTATCAAACTTATATTCTTCACTTGCTAATGGAACCATTGGACTATTTGGATCTTCTGGGTTTGAGCTTTCTAACTGCATGTTCTTTGGTAAAGCAGTATAATATAATGTATATTCACCAGCTGGTAACTTAGCTAAAGAATCTAAATCATTTTTTCCTGTACATAATAAGTCTACACTTGTAAGAGGATTATTAGATGTTGCAGTTTGCTCTTTTTTATTAAATTGTGGTTGGTCAGTTATTGAAAAGTCTACATCTCCATTTTCAGCAACTACATTTTCTAATATAGCATCTGTTTCACCTTCATAAATTGTTAAGTCTTTATATCCACTTAATCTAGGAGCATCTTTATAATATGCTTCTGCATCAGCTTTTTGTTGTGGTGTTTGAGCATAGTATACATAATCAATTGCAAATTCAGTACCAGCTAAGCCTTCTGAAATTTCTCCTGGCCAAGCTCCTCCCATTGCTAAATTAAATTGAATATATTGTGGTCTATCTAAACATTTTCTTGCAATTTCATCATTTGAATAATCAATTGATGAAACTATTTTATCATCAACATAGAAATCTAACTTTCCTTTTGACCAATCAATTCCAAAGATATGATAGTCATCATAAAAGTCTTCATCTATTGTATAGCTTGTCCCTAAAAGTTTATGGTCAGTATTTGAATCTGGTTTATTTGATGTATGAATAGTTTGATATACAGTTTTGTTACCAGCTTGATTTTCTTCAGAACCTATTAGTTCCATGATGTCTATTTCTCCACAACGTGCCCATCCATATCCTTGCTTAGAACTTACGTCACCATCTAATGTAAAATCAGATCCAAGTGTCCAAAAGGCAGGGAACACAGATTTACCTTTAGGAAGTTTAGCTTTCATTTCAATACGTCCATATAAAAATTCTTGCTTACCATGAGTTCTAACACTTCCAGAATCATAAATTACTTTTCTATCATTATTTCTAGGGTTATTATATTGTAATTCTTTAGGTCTGTCTGTTGCTTTTAAAACTAATTCTCCATTGTCTCCGTTCTTTCTTATAGAAACATTTTCTGGATCATTAACATAATGTTGTTGCTCAATTCCTCTAATAGAACCTAATTCATATTCCCAATTAGATAAATTTAAATTTTCATCATTAAAGTCATCAGCCCATACAAAATCATAATTTTCTTTATCAATAGAAGTCTTATATTCAACGCTTACATCATCAATATATGCTTCTGAATCTTTTAATGAAGCTGAAGCGTTATCTTCCCAACGTCCAATACCTACTGCATATTTTGTTGTTGAATCTGTTGTAAATTCTAAAGAAACTTCTTGCCATTCATTATTTATTGCTGTTACTTTTTTATCTATAAAATACTTAGCTTCAGAACTTCCTCCTTTTTTTACATCTAAAGTTACATAGCTATTTTTATCATCACTTAAAACCTTAACTTTTGCTTTTAATATATATGTTGTATTTGGTTTTAATGTAACGTCTTGCCATATATGTCCATTAGCATGAGGATCTGTAGTTTTTCCTAGTTTTCCATATTTGTTATTATCCTTGTCTGTTATAACAGAACTATTTTGTCCTACTATATTCCAATAGTTATTTTCTTCTTGAAAATTACCATTCTTAATAAAGTTACTATTTTGTAAGTCTGCTAGTTCATATTGATGTTTTACTGTTGATGCTGATACTTCTTTAAGTGGTATATTTGTAATTAATCCTCCAACAATACCTGATAGAACTAATAAAGATAATGCTTTTTTATGTTTCTTCATAGTTAATCTCCTTTAAGCCATAGAATTTGTTAATATTGTAGTAAAAGTATCTTTTTATTAATAATATTTTATAATTTTTATTAATAAAATTCATTAAAAAACGCGTTAATTAATTATTTTATATAACCAATTATAAAGTGTGAATGGTTTTATGTAAACCTATTCTTTTAAAAAATATGTTAATTTTTATAAAAAAGCATTAATATTTGCTTTATCAGTGGGAAACAGTGACTAGAATATGCAATAGAAAAATAGCATAGATAAAGAAGAGGTTTTAATAAAATGAAAAAGATAAAAAAGTTTCAATTATTATTTTATTGATTAGTATAGGGATATTAGCATTTTATTTCATTCCAATAAGAATAACGCCAAAGGTTTCTTTAACAAGTGAAGATATTAGTATAAAAGTTGAAAGGACTAGTGGAAATACAGGACCAGTTTTTAAAGTTGGTGAATATGAAACAATAACTATATTTATTGCATTCATAGCTGCATTAGCATCTGCATTTATGTTAATTATTATATTCCTAGATAGATGAGTAAGAAAAATTATTAAAGCAATTAAGAATTAATTAAAGCTATTTTATAGCAAGTTTAAATTTGTTGAGTAGATAAAATAAACATGAAGTTAAGTATTCTTGCGTTTAGGACTGTGGTATAATTACTCAAAAGTAACCAATTAATTCAAGTTTGGAGGGTTAGCTATGAGGAAATGTTTAAGATGTGGTGAAACAATGAGTGAAGGTTATATGTTAAAGACAGAGAATATTACTGCACAAGCATCAGTTATGTTAGGTAAAGGAACTGGAATTTTTTCTGATACAAAGGGAAAAGTGAAGGCTGCTGTATGTAGTAATTGTGGAGAAATATCTCTTTATTTTGATAAAGTAGAGAAGATAGAATAGGAGATAAGAAAAAGAGGATTGCAATAAGTTGCGATCCTCTTTTTTATATAGTCATTTAAAACCTATAAATTATGATTTTAACATTTTTTATTTTTTTGATGACTTTTTCTATATTTTGAGGCTGACATAGAAAAGTGTTTAGAAAAAATTTTAGAAAACAATAAGGGATCACTGTAGCCAACCTTATTTGCAATTTCTGCTATAGATAAACTGGTTTCTTTTAATAATATGGATGACTTATACATTCTAATATTAATTAAATAACTTTGAGTAGATTCACCAAGATGTTTAATAAACATCTTATATAAATAACTTCTACTTAAGTTTACATGATCAGCTACCTCTTGTACTGTTATTGGATTCATATAATTATTATTTATAAATGTAGTAGCCTCTTGGATATAAGTATGAGTTAGATTGTTATGATATTTAAAAGCCTTAGGAAATTCTGATGATATATAGTATAAAAGTAGATGTAATTTACTTAATAGTAGTATATCATCAGAGGAAGTTTGATCATATTTCTTTGAAATATTACACATATCAATTATAAGATTGGGAATTTTAGATTTTTTACTAAAGTTAATAACGCATGAATCTATAATTGAAGTTCTTTTTAGATATTCATTTAAACTTTGTCCGCTAAATCCTATCCAATAATACTTCCAAGGATCATCAATAGAAGGGATATATTCTACATTCATATCTTTTAATAGAATAAAACCATCCCCCTTTTTTAATGTATAAATTTTATCATTAATCTTAAAGGTTCCGCTACCTTTTGAAATATAATGTATAACAGCATTTTTTTCTACTTTATAATTATAACCAGCTCCAGGGGTGCCTTGTTCAATTCCACATTCATCTAAATTTGCTTCAAAGTTATTACTTTTATATTTATTCCATAAAATTTGCATCTTTTTACCTCTGTCAGATATTTTGGAAACATTATAACATATTTTAGCGCTATAATTCTATGTAAACGTAAATATTTATCAATTATAATATAAATGTATTTAAGTAAGCGCTTTCTTAAAACAAAAATATATGTTTATGATGACTTTTCATAATCTATATATTTGAAGAAAGGTGGGTAAAGGTGTTATTAAATTCATATCATGAAAATATTTCTTTTTTACATGTAAATATGATGCCTAGACGAAGTTATTATGTTCCATTTGAAAGTGTTAATGAAGCACTTAAAGAGATTAGTAGAGATAATCAAAAGAGTTTTAAATCACTAAATGGTACTTGGAAGTTTAAGTACTTCAATAGCTTAGGAAATATTAATATTGATAATCTTTTAAATAATAAAAATGAAAGTTTTGACTTAATAAAAGTTCCTTCTCTTTGGCAAATGGAGGGATATGATAATCATCAGTATACAAATGTTAAATATCCTATCGGTTTTAATCCGCCATTTGTGCCAAGCAATAATCCATGTGGGTTTTATATAAGGGATTTTGAAATAGATGATTTCTCTAAGGATAAGGATTACCACTTGAACTTTGAAGGAGTAGATTCATGCTTTTATATTTGGTTAAATGGTAAGTTTATTGGATATAGCCAGATTTCTCATAGTATTTCAGAGTTTGATATAACACAAGAAATATTAGAAGGAAAAAATACAATGGCAGTACTTGTTTTAAAGTGGTGTGATGGTACTTATTTTGAGGATCAGGACAAGTTTAGAATGTCTGGTATTTTTAGAGATGTATATATTTTGGAGAGAGCTAAGCCAAGAATTGTAGATTATAAAATAGATACTGATATTAACTTAGAAAATAAAATAGGATTTTTAAATTTCAAAGTTACAGACAAGGTAAACAATCCTAATATTACTTATAGTTTATTAAATCCTAAAGGTGAAGTTATTCAGTCAGGCCTTATAAATAATGATTCTGTTACTTTAAAAATAGAGGATGTTGAACTTTGGAATCCTGAAGAACCATTATTATACACTTTATTAATTAAGACAGAGGATGAAGTTATTAAAGAAAAAGTTGGAATGAGAGTAATTTCAGTTGAAGATAGTGTTTTAAAGCTAAATGGAGTAAATGTGAAATTACGTGGTGTAAATCATCATGATAGCCATCCTTTAAATGGATATGTTATGACAGAAGAGGATTTACTTTTAGATTTAAGGCTAATGAAACAATATAACTTTAATTCAATTAGAACAGCTCATTATCCCAAATCACCAATTTTTTATGAAATGTGCGATGAGTATGGATTCCTAGTTATCAGTGAAGCAGATATTGAAACTCATGGTGTAGTTGAATTATATGGCCTTGGATATCTTGAAAACTATAATATGATAGCAAATGATCCTATTTATGAAAAAGTTATAGAAGATAGAATTGAAGCTTCTATTATTCCTTATAAAAATAGACCATGTATTTTTATGTGGTCAGTTGGTAATGAATCAGGTTTTGGGTGTAATTTTGAGAAAGGGTTAATAAGAGCTAGAGAGTTAGATAACACTAGGTTATTACATTATGAAGGTGCATTTTATGCTGATAAAAATAGAGAAAATGACTTTAGCAATATAGATGTTATAAGTAGAATGTATCCTAGCATTGATGAAATAAAAGAGTATTTCAACAAGGGGATAGATAAGCCATTTATATTATGTGAGTATGCACATGCAATGGGAAATGGTCCTGGTGGATTAAAAGAATATGATGAATTAATTCAAGATCATAAAGAATTTGCAGGGGTCTATGTATGGGAATGGTGCGATCATGCTATAGATATGGGAAAAAGTAAAGATGGCAAAACAATGTATGGCTATGGTGGTGATTTTGGAGAAATATCTCATGATGGAAACTTCTGTGTTGATGGATTGGTATATCCAAATCGTGTTCCTCATACAGGACTTTTGGAATATCAAAACATTAATAGACCAATAAGGCTAATTGAGGTAGATGAAGTTAATAAAAAAGTTAAGCTTAAAAATACGATGGATTTCAAGGATATAGGTAACTTTTTAAAGGTTAAATATAAGCTTTTTTCTGATGGAAATGTTATTAGTGACAAAGAATTGCTTATTGATACTTTAAAATCTAAGGAAGAAAAATGGTATTCTTTAGATTTGCCAGAAATACCAAATACAATTGTAACTATATTATTTGAATACATTGTAAAAGCTGATTTTCTATTATATAAAGAAGGCTTGAAATTAGGACATGACCAAATAGTTTGGTCAAATAATGTGAAAAGTCTTAAATCTTTTGAAAGTATTACAGAAGTAAAAAGTTGTGAAGAAGTATTTATAGTGAATGAAAGTGCAGAAGAAATAAATATAGTCAATGGAGATTTTAACTATATTTATGATAGAAACACTGCATTATTCAAATTAATAGAAAATAAAAAATGTAGATTTATTGAAGATTCTATGAAGTTTAAAGTATGGCGTGCTCCTACTGACAATGATAGGAAAATAAAATTTCAGTGGATAGAAGCTGGCTTTAATAACTTAGAGTCAAGAGTATACAAAACTACAATAGAAAATAAAGAAAGTTCTATAACAATTACCAGTCATTTGAGTTTGATTCCTATATACCGTGAGAAAGTATTAGATATTGTAATTAAGTGGATTATATTACCAAATGGTTTGATAAAATCTGAGATTGATGCAGTTAAAAATGTTAATTCACCTTTCTTACCAAGGTTTGGAGTTGAAATTAAATTAGATAAATCTTATGAGAATTTAAGTTATTTTGGGTTAGGACCTTATGAGAATTATCAAGATAAACATTATGCTAGTTATTTAGGAAGATTTAATTCAAGTGTTTCAAAAATCCATGAAGACTATATTCGTCCACAGGAAAATGGAAGCAGAAGTTTATGTAAAGAAGTTGAAATCTATAATGAAAATTCAAGTATTTATGTAGCGTCACAGGATGATTTCAGTTTTAATGTATCTCATTTTTCAACTGAAGAATTAACAAATAAAAAGCATAACTTTGAATTAGTTGAAGATGATGCAACCTATTTAATAATTGACTACAAACAAAGTGGAATTGGGTCTAATAGCTGTGGTCCAGAATTAGATCATAAATACAGATTAAATGAAAAATCTATGAAGTTTAATTTCTATTTAAAGTTTGAAGAAAGGTAACAGGAGGGATTTAAATGGCACGACTTGGAATTTCTATATATCCAGAACATTCAACAAAGGAAAAGGATATTGAATACATTCGTTTAGCTGGAAAATATGGATTTAAAAGAGTTTTTACATGTCTATTAAGTATAGGAAAAAAGACAAGGGAAGAGCTTATAGATGAATTTAGAGAATTAATTGATGTTGCACATGAAGAGGGCATGGAAGTAATTCTTGATGTTAATCCAGTAGTTTTTAAAGATCTTGGTGTATCTTATGATGATTTATCTTTATTTAGTGAGATACATGCAGATGGAATAAGATTAGATGAAGGTTTTGATGGAGTAAAAGAAAGTCTTATGACATATAACCAAGGTGGGTTAAAAATAGAGCTAAATGCAAGTGGGGGTAGTGGGTACTTAGATAATGTAATGAGTAATTTTCCAAACAAAGATAAGGTTATTACTTGTCACAATTTTTACCCACAAAGATATACAGGTTTAAGTTTAGAACATTTTAATAATTGTAATAAAGCAATGAAAGAGTATGGGTTACATACAGCAGCTTTTGTATCTAGTAATAATAATGATACATTTGGGCCTTGGCCAGTAAGGGAAGGGTTATGTACTTTAGAAATGCATCGTGATTTACCTATAGATTTACAAGTAAGACATCTATTTGCTACTAGAATGATTGATGACGTTATGATAGGAAATGCTTATGCTTCAGAAGAAGAATTAGAAGCATGTTCAAAAATTAATCCTGGAATTTTAACATTTGGAATTGAGTTAGATAAAGAATTAACTGAAGTAGAATATGAAATTTTATATTACAAGGAAAATCATGCAAATAGAGGAGACGTTAGTGAATATATGGCTCGTTCTAGTGCTCCAAGAGGAACATTTGCTAATGAATCTATTCCAAAAGCAAATGCTGTGGATATGAAAAGAGGAGACGTTGTTATATTAAATGATGAATATTCAAGATATAAAGGTGAGCTTCACATTGTACTAAAAGATATGCCTAATGATGGAAGAAAGAATGTAATTGGGCATATACCAAAGGAAGAATTATTTTTACTTAATTATATGGAACCTAGAAAAATATTTACATTCAAGAAAAACTTATAAAGAAAGTGAGAGGGTAGAATGAAAAAAATATATTTATTTTGTAGTGCAGGAATGTCAACTAGTATGTTAGCTAATAATATGCAAAAGGTGGCTAATGAGCATAAGCTTCCACTAGAAATAAAAGCTTTTCCAGATGGGAAGATAGATGAAGTTGTTGAAGAAAAACATCCAGATGTAATTTTATTAGGTCCTCAAGTAAAGTATAGATATAAGGAAATTTCAAAACGTTATGAAAATAGTGGGATTCCAATTGAAGTAATTAATTCTGATGATTATGGAATGATGAATGGAGAAAAAATATTAAAACATGCTATAAAGCTTATAAAAAGTAATAAATAAAAAAGTGAGGTGATTATTAATGTTAGATAAATTAGAATCAATTTTTATGCCACTTGCTGAAAAGATTGGGAAAAATAAATACTTAATTTCTATTAGAGATGGATTTTTACTTACAACACCTTTATTAATTATAGGATCATTCTTCTTACTTATTGCAAACTTCCCAATTAATAATTGGACAGAATTTTGGGCAAGATTTTTTGGAGAAAATTGGACAGCCTATATGGCTAAACCAACAAGTGCAACATTTGATATTATGGCTATCTTAGCTGTAGTTGGAATTGCATATTCTTTTTCAAGAGAATTAAATGTAGATAAATTATCAGGAGCTGCTGTAGCTGTAGTATCATGGTTTATATTAATGCCATATAAAGTTACAGATGGAAGTGTAACATTAAATGGAATTCCATTAGATTGGGTTGGTTCTAAAGGAATATTCATAGGAATAATAACTGCATTTGTATCAGTTCATATATACGCATGGGTAATTAAAAAAGGATGGATAATTAAAATGCCTAAAGGTGTTCCACCAGCAGTTACTCAATCATTTGCAGCGTTAGTTCCTTCAGCAGTAGTACTTGGAGTATTCTTTTTAGCTAATAGTTTAATAGCAATTACACCATATGATAACGCATTTAATTTTATATTTAAATTTTTACAACAACCACTTCTAGTGTTAGGAAATACATTAGGTGCAGTATTAGTTGCAATGGGATTCCAACATTTCTTCTGGTTCTTTGGAATAAATGGAGGTTCTATTGTTGGTAGTATAATGCAGCCTATATTAACACCGCTTTCAATGGAAAATTTATCAGCATTCCAAGCAGGAACTGCACTTCCAAATGTAATAAATCAACAGTTCTATGACTTGTTCACTACATTTGGAGGAGCTGGATCAACATTATCTATGTTAATTGCAATGATTATTGTATGTAGATCACAACGTATTAAAAACTTAAGTAAGATTTCAATTGTACCTGCATTATTTGGAATAAATGAACCTGTTATATTTGGATTACCTGTAGTATTAAATCCAACAATTTTAATTCCATTTTTATTAACACCACTTATAAATATTTTAATATCATATTTTTCAATGGTTAGTGGACTAGTTCCATTTACTAGCGGAGTAAGTATGCCATGGACAACTCCTGTTATTATATCTGGATTTTTAACAACTGGCTGGAGAGGAGCACTTCTTCAATTAATTCTTGTAATTTTAGGTGTATTCATTTATATGCCATTTGTAAAGATGATGGATAAGCAATATAAAAAGGAAGAATTACAGGCAAGTGAAAGCTCAGATGATGATATCTCTCTTGATGATTTATCATTTGACGATTTATAGGATGGGAAGTTAATTATGAAAGTTATAATGATATTAGATCAAGTTCAATCTGGATATGGAACAAAAAATGATAAAATGATTCCTCTTACTGGAACAAAGGAGATAATTGGACCAGGGGTAATTATGAAGCCTTATTTAAAAGAAATAGATGGTAATATAGTTGCAACACTTTATTGTGGAACTGGAACATATCTTGAAAATCCAGAGGAGGTTAGTCGTAAACTTTGTGGCATGGTTAAAAGGTTAAATCCGGATGTTGTAATATGTGGACCTTCATTAAGTTATGCAGATTCTGCTTCTATGTGTGCAAAAGTAGCTTATGATATTGTAACAACAACTAGTACAAAAGCTTTAGCAGCAATTTCAGAAGATCGCTCAGAAGTAATTGATATGTATAATGATAAAATTACAATTATTAAGACACCTAATAAGGGAGAAAGTGGACTTAGAGAAGCTTTTAAGAATATTTGTAGTGTTGCAAAAAGATTAGTAGATAGTAATGAAATAGAATAGATATAGAAAAAATAGGCTTGCAGTCACTTGCAAGCCTATTTTCCTTACCTTAAGTAGGAAGGGGATAGAATTTTATTTTTCTGTGAATTTGAGCTTGCGATGGAACAAGAAAAATAAATATCTATCCCATATTTTTTATTAAGCTACATTAAACTTAGTAACTTGTTTTTGTACTAACTGAGCTGAATACTTGCCAGTTAATGTACCATTCTTAGTAAGGAAAATATCTTTTTCTATGATGGTATCCATTAAAGTTGAAGCTTCAGCTTGAGTTAAGTTTTCCTTAACTCCTTCAATAGAGATAGTAGATTTATCTCCATTAGAAGTAGTGAAAGTCATTGATAAAGTAAACTCCATAACCTAGTTCCTCCCTTTCTTTAAGATTTAGAAATTACCCCTATTACTCTTGGTCGTTGTCAAGCAAGTTAGAGTCATTTAGGTAGTAGTTTCTAGTTGGATTCTTCATTACTGCTTTCACAGCATCTGCAACAGCATATACATTTTCAACAGCAGCATTTCCCTTAACTCCAGCAAAAGATTTCTTTCTATAAGTTGGAGCTCCGTTTTTGTCTGATCCATTTTCTACTTCAATAACTAAAGCAGAACTAGCTAAAACCTTAGTAATTGCCATAATAAATTCCTCCTTTCAAAGTATTCATAAATGATATATGCAGAAGTTAAAAAAGTAATATGTAAAGTAATACAAGAATGATTAACCAAATTGTACATAACTTCATATTATGTATATTACAGATAAGATTTTTATAATTTGGAGGGAAATTTTATGTCAAATTTTTGTAGAACTTGTGATAGATTTGCTGAAATACTTGGAGCTAAGGTTTTAAGTAGGGATAATGATGTATGTACAGTAATGTTTATGAGAAATATAAGAGCTGAAATATTAGGAAGAAGAACACAATCACCATTAGCTTTACCAGCAATGTTCTCTTTTGAGTGTCCTGATAATAATGGTAGAACTCTTAATTTAGGTGAAACAGTTATACTTCAAGACGAGATAAATAATTTTATAACTGAACTAAGAAAAAGGGGCATATTAGTAACTGCTTTTCATAATCACTGGTTATTTGATAATCCAAGACTTATGTATATTCATTTTGAATCTATTGATAGGCCATTAGACTTTGCTATAAAAGTGGCAGAAGCTTTTAGAGTATTAAGAAGATAAGATAAACAATTTTTCAGCTATTTATACTTTACTAATCATATCTTTTAAAAAGGTAAAATGTAAAAGAATCCTAATGATAGGGTTCTTTTTTTATGCCTATGAAATTATAAAATTTTGATTAATTGTAAATATGTAGAAAGTATGACATAAGTGTTCTTTGAAAATTGAATAGTACGGTGTTGGGAAAATATGCTATAATTAGCTCATAATTGTATCATTATAGTTTGTAGTTTTTTTACTAAACGATAAATTAGAAGTTGGGGGGGATTATAAAGTTGTCTAAAAGTAGAAAAATTTTGCGTGGTATTATATTGGTTGTATTGTTAATTTGCACAGCGTTTTTAGTATATTCCGTTGTAACAAATCCGTTTGGAAAACATGATATAATGCTTGCACTTGCAGTTACAGCAGGGTTTATTGCACTGGGAGATGATAAAGTTGAGAAAAGATAAATTCCGGTTTATCTAGTAAGCTAAATAACTAATTGTAAAATAAACGAACTAACGGAGGCGATTTTAATGAGCTTTATAGTAAAGTTTAAAACTTATATGAATAATAAAAAAATTAGCATCCCTTTTCTTATTGTAATTATAGGATTAGCATTAGCACCTTTCATTCATTATTCTTGGATTGCATCGATGATTGCATGTCTTTTCCTGAAAGAGGATGAAATTGATTAATATATAATCTTAAGAAATTGTGACATAAAACTTGAGAGGTGCTACACTCAAGTTTTTTTTATTACATGATTATAATAAAAGCAGATAGCACTATCAATAATAGTATTCATATAGATATTGTAGTCAGTGCTTGTGCCTTTAATTTGATTAAGCTTTATTAGTGTAGATTTTCTAAAAGAATAAGATCTACGGACTTCAAAATACTCTCCATCTATAGGTGGCGTAATACCATTGGGGTGAGCTTTATGTCTCTTATCTTCAATAGATGGGGAAGTAAAGTTGATTTGAGTGACAGGTTGAGTCTCTTTTTTTTCAAAAACTGCATTCTCTTCTTTAGCTTCATCAGTAAAACAAAAGCTAGCAACAACATCTTTAGATGGTGGTACATAATCTGTAAAACAGATTTCATCAATTGGTTCTTCGTAACATAAATCATCTTTAGACATTGTAAATTATTTTTTTCTTCTTGCCATTTCAAACCTCCAAATTGTTTTTCTATAAATTTTATATGCAAAAAGATAAGTTCTTAAATTTTTAACAAGTTAAGAACTTAAGAAGAAAAGAACTTAAGAAGTTATAGTAAAAATGCGGGCTTGAAGGGGTTTTTATGAGATGAATTCTAAAAATACATATATTTTATTTGAAAATAATTTTTGGAGGTATTTATCATAGAAGATAAAATTAAATTGAGGGCTGAAGAGTTTGAGAGTTTGATCGCTACGATAAGAAGGAGATAACTTTAGCTATAAGGAATTCAGCCTTGGATTACGAGATGGAGTGTTCATTATTAAATGAGAATATTATTTCTGATTGTAAGAACTACAATTTGTAATCTATTTGTGAGAAAATTGATATGATAACTGATGAGTATATTGAAGAAACAAGAAAGGTTATTGGGAGTTTTAAAGTTTAATTAGAAAAGGCTTGAAGTTAACTTTAGAATAATGAATAGTGAACCGTACCATAAGTAAATGAGGTTTTTACTAATATTGTAAAAGTAGAATAGCATTATAGAATATTACTCTTACTTATATTCATATATTAAGTAAGAGTTTTTATTTAAAATAGAAAAGTAAAGATTATTAATATGATTTAATAAAAACCATATTAAATTAACAAAGTAAAAGTCAGTATAATTAAATACTGACCTTAAAAATAATTGATAATATTGAAAAAAGTGAAGTTTATTTTAGCAGCTAATAATTTTTATAGGTTTCTATTTTTCAGTAGCTTTGTCATTTCTTCGCCTGATTCCTGCATTCCTCTTAAAAACCATTCTTCAATCCATCCGTAAATACCATTCGCAATAAAAGCAGCAGTATACGCACCAAAGTTTGGATACTCATCCTTTGGTCCTAATGCATCCATAAGAATATATTTAAGAAAATAGAAAATGCCCCTATCTCTTAATAGTAAATAAAAATCTTTATATTCTATGATATAGGCAAATATATCTCCAAGAATATCATCCTCGGTATAATCACCAACTTTGGGATGATTTTTGTTCCATTCATTTAATGTTAAAGATATATATTCCTTGATGATATCCTCCTTATAACTATAGTTTCTATAAAAAGAAATACGGCTAACTTGAGCAGTACTAGTAATTTCACTTATAGAAATATCCTTTAATTCTTTTTCCTGCAATAAATTAAGCAAAGCGTCTGTAATCTGCTTTTTTACGTAACTGTTTTTTTCAGTATTATCCACGATGTTACATTCCTCCTTCAGTTGTATCATTTTTTAAAATTAATTGACTATGAAAAACTAAGATGATACACTTGTTTCATCTTGATGTTACACTTGTTTCATCAAAATGTCAAACAAATTTTGGAGGTAAGAATTATGGATATTACAAGAAAACGAGTTATTATTCTTATTATCGTTATTATTGTTGCTGCCGTATTAGGGAGATTAGCTGTAAGAGCTATTATGAATCTTATGTTAGGAGGCACAATGTTTGGAGGTAATTTACTATTAAAAAAGAAAGAAAAAAAGGAAAAACAATGTTTGTATTTATATGTATATTAGCATTTATCATTTCATTTGTTGGCTCAGCTATATTTAAAATGACATATAGGCCTAAATGGACTAAAAAATATTCTGTAGAGTGGAATGACTCTATAGGTACAGTTCACAAAGATATTTCTTATGGCAATAAAGAGTCTAACAAATTTGACTTATATGTTCCAAAGAATAATTCAAAAGAAAATTATGGATTGATTGTTTATCTTCATGCAGGGGGGGGTACAACTGGAGATAAAAGCGATGATACAGAAATTCTTCAATGGTTATGTTCTAAAGGATATGTAACGGCAGGTATAAATTATACACTTCGTACTGATGAAAATGCTGCTAGTGTTTATTCTCAATCAATGGAAATAAAAGAGGCTATACCAGTTGTTGTAGAAGAAGCAAAAAAACTCGGATACAATTTAAATGAAATGGCTATAAGTGGTGGCTCAGCAGGTGGAACACTGGCTATGTTATATGCCTATAGAGATGCTGAAGAGTCTCCTATACCAGTTAAAATGATGTTTGAAATGGTTGGACCATCAAGTTTCTTTGCTGAAGATTGGGATACTTATGGACTAGATAAAAATAATGAAGCAGCGGCAGGACTATTTGGAGTAATGCTTGGTAGTGAAATAGATAAAGATATTATTGGAACAGATGAACTTCAAGAAGTAATGAAACCAATATCAGCTTATGCTTGGGTTAATGAAAATTCAGTTCCATCAATAATTGTTCATGGAAAATACGATAAAGTCGCTCCATTTAAAACTGTAAAACATCTAGTTAATGCATTAAAAGAGAATAATGTAGATTATAAATATTTTGAAGCACCACATTCGGGACATGGACTTCAAAATGATGATAAAGTATATGAAGAATTTATGGCTACGGTAGTAGAGTATTTAGATAAATACATGCCAGTAGAAAAATAAAAGTGAGGTAAAAATGAAAAACATCTTAAAAATTATTGGAACCATATTATTAATAATAATTATAGGAGTATTTATTTTATTGAAAATAATAGAATATAGAGGAAATCATTACTACAATTATTTAGAAACTGAAAAAGAGTTAGAAAAGAAGTATTCTCAACTTGGAGAGTATAAAGTATCATTTAAATCCTTTGAAGCTGATAATGATGTATTTAAGAAATATGAAATATGGTATCCAACTGATTTAGAGAATAGTAATGAAAAATATCCATTAGTTGTTGTTGCAAATGGAACAGGGACACCAGCATCAAAATATAAAGCATTTTTTAAACATTTGGCATCTTGGGGGTTTGTAGTAATTGGAAACGAAGATGAAAATTCAAGAAGTGGAGAATCATCTTCAAAATCTTTAGATTATGTTTTAAAACTAAATGAAGATAAAAATAGTATTTTCTACAATAAAATAGATACCGATAATATTGGTATTGGTGGACACTCACAAGGTGGAGTTGGAACAATCAATGCTATTAATAACTGGGAGAATGGTAAATTATACAAAGCAATGTATACAGCAAGCGCAACATCACCATTTTGGGGACAAGAAGGTGAATTGGGTACTGACTGGGCTTATGATGTAACAAAAATAAATATACCTTATTTCTTTATTGCAGGAACAAAGTATTTTGATTCAGGAGAAGCAATATGTATAGAAGAAACATCAGGTCAAGGAATAAGTCCGTTATATGCAATGGAAGATATTTATAGTAAATTAACTACTGATTATAAAGTTATGGGAAGATTAGTGAATATAGACCATGGAGAAACATATAAAAAAGCAGATGGATATATGACAGCTTGGTTTATGTATTGGTTAAAAGATGACTTACAAGCTGGCAATGTATTCTTTGGGAATAATGCGGAGATACTTATAAACGCTAACTGGCAAGATGTTAAAATAAATAAGTGATACCCGGCACTATAAAAAAAGTAAGGTCATCTTTCTATCACTATTCACAGTGATATTAAAGAATTAATTCTAGACTCAATATTTGGACTATCAATTGTTTTGATAGGATTACTTTATAAGTTTAAAACAGTTACTGAAAAAGAGAAATGATATTAAACAATATAAATATTAAATTAGTTTAGATACCGTATTATTCAAAAAAGAATATGCGGTATTTTTTATTCGTAATTCTAAGAAAGTACAATCTATGTAGAAAGTGTGAACTAAATGTTCTTTGAGAATTGAACAAAGAGGTATTTATAAAATATGCTATAATTAATTGGTAATTATATAAATTGCTATTTTTATTAAAAGATAAGTTGGAATCTACTGTAGTAAATTACAAATTTCTATGCAAAGAAATTTTAATGGAGGTACGTGGTTAAAATGAAAGAAACTAAAAGGAAATTATCTTCTGCAGAAGAAAAAAGAAAAGAAAGATTTGAGAAAATATGCGAAGATATGAAAAAGTCAGGCTATGAAAAACATGATTTAACTGTAAGTATTTTGCAGGCAAATATCATTGCATTTATAATTATGCTACCATTTGTGATGTTTTTTGGATACTTGTATTTCCGGATCAATTCAACAGTAAATTTTGTTATTACTATATATTCTGCATTTATGTTCTTTCTAGTATTGATTATTCTAGTTGTTTTTCATGAAGTCATTCATGGATTGATTTGGGGGATCTTTGCAAACAAACATTTTCGTTCTATATCTTTTGGTGTGATATGGAAATCTCTTACGCCATACTGTACATGTGATGAACCATTGAAAAAATGGGAATATATCATAGGTGCTGCGATGCCAACATTAATTTTAGGTTTTGGAATAGCAACAAGTTCAATTTTCTTAAATTCCCAACAGTTGTTTTTATTATCATTGATTATGATATTTGGTGGTGGGGGAGATTTTCTCATTATTATGAAAATTGTCCTACATAAAGTACTTGGGAGAGATACGATTTACTATGATCATCCGTATGAATGTGGGGTTGTGGTATTTGAAAAAACACTATAACTCTTAGTTTATAAATAAAATTAAATAATTAATTTTTAAAATGTTATTAAGATGGAATTAAGTTTTAAAGGAGATTTACTTATGAAACAGAGGATTGCTGATTGCATAAATGTATTAGGAAGGTTTTGTGGAAAGAGAGATATAGCATGCTTAACCAAAGAAGAATTAGAAAGAAAATATAATTTTTCTCAAGTAGATGTAATGGTTCTATTTGGTGGAAGTATTATATATGGTGGTGATGTATTAGCAAATGCAATAAAGAACAATATTGCAAAAAAATATATAATTGTAGGTGGAGTAGGTCATACAACAGAAGCGTTACGCATAAAAATAAATCAAGAATTTCCGAGCATTGTAACAAATGGACTATCTGAAGCAGAAATATTTGCTAAATACTTAAAATATAAATACGAATTAGAAGTAGATTATTTAGAGTGCAATTCTACAAATTGTGGCAACAACATAACATTTCTTCTAGAGCTATTAAAAGAAAATAATATTTCTTTTAATAGTATATTATTAGCTCAAGATGCAACTATGCAACATCGTATGGAGGCAGGACTTCGCAAGTATATTAATGATAATATTACAATTATTAATTACGCAGTTTACTCAGCAAAAGTTATTGTTAAAAATTCAAAACTTGATTTTGAAGATGAAATTTTGGGGATGTGGGACATGGATAGATATATAACCCTTTTAATGGGGGAGATTCCAAGGTTAGCAGATAATGAAGATGGATATGGTCCTAGGGGTAAAGGTTTCATTGCTCATGTTAATATACCAAATGAAGTTAAAGAGGCATTTTTAGAGTTAAAGGAAGTATATTCAGGTATGGTTAGAGAAGCAAATCCATTATATGCATCGGTGAATTAAATTACAGAGTAATTTTAAAGTTAAAAATACGGCAAATACTACAAGAGGTAAGTAACAACAAATTCAGTTTGTTGATTAGCTTATTGAAGAGATAAAAATAAACAAGGGAGGAAAATAAAATGAAGAGATGTATAAAATCAGTTTTTTTGATTTTATTAGTATTTACTACCTTTATTGGTTGTTCATCAAAAAACAGCAACAAAGATGATATCACACTTATACCTACTGAAAATGATGAATTAATATGTGAGGAAACTATATCTCCCAATAAGGAATATGTAACCTCAGATGAGGATATTGTTAATTATACAATACAAATTTATCAAAATACAAAGAATAATATTATTGTTAATGCAGATTCTAATTCTGGCTTTTTTGAAAAAACACAATATGTATTAGATTATGATAAACCAATTTCTAAATCAGATGTAAATGTAGAATGGACTACTTTAATGGGAAATCCAAAATATACGGAAAAAAATCAATTGGCAGTTGCAAATGTATCAATTTCTTCAAATAATGAAGTGTTCAGCAAGCGAAAAATAAACTTCTTTAGTAAAGGAATTGAAATTATTGTTGATACAATAAACCAAAACAAAAAATAAAGATTAAGGTAGGATATTGTTTTAATTTAAGAAAAAGAGGCTTGTATATGTAGGCCTCTTTCTTTCAGAAGTTGAAGGATTAAATTAAAATGAGTAAGAACACCATATCATAAGCATCTTATTAATATATTTAATAGTTAAAATGTATAGATACATGATTTTTTATAAGCTTTTCTTCTAGCTCCTGTGCAAAATTTATAGAGTTTTCAAAGTAATTAGATACTCCAAAATTATAGATAGAAGGACCTTTCTTGTAATTTATTATTACATTATCATTTTTTATTAAAACTTCATTTATTTCATTAAAATCAATAATTATTTCTGAAAAAGATTTTTCTTGATCTATTAGTTTTTCTATTTCAGGTTTTAATAACTTTTTAGTTAATGGACTCATTTTTAGAAATGAATTATAATAATTTTTTAGTATAAGTAAATAATATAATTGAGGTGATTTTATGAAAAAGAAAGTTTTAACTTGTCTGTCAATAATATTATTATGCTTAGCAATATCAAATTCTAAAGTAAAAGCAGATGAAGAAATTTATCCTATTAATAATACATATAAACCAGGTATCTATATCTTGAATAAAAATGACAAAAATTCTTACAATTTAACTTATGAATTTGTAAATAAGGGACAAAAATCTGCTATTATTATTTTAGATGAGAATTATGATATTACTTATAAAAATGTTAATTGTAATAGAAGATGTAATGGTGGGACTATAACTAATAAAAACACTATAATAGTAGTGGGTGGAGAGATTGCTTTTTATTTTGAAAAAAATAGTTAATATAAAAAATACCGTATTATTCAAAAGAATATGCGGTATTTTTTTAGTTTCACTTCACTTTTTATGTGTAGTATTTTCTGAATTACGAGGATATATTATCTTTTTCAGTTTGGATTACAACACCTAATTTTGTTGATATTATGGTATTTAGCTTGTTTATAGAAGAGGTAAGTGTGGTTATCTGTTTTTCTAATCTTATTAATAGATAAGCACTAACTGCAACAGGGAAACCAACATTACCAATTAAATTTACAAGTTCATTTAGTTCCATAGAAAATCACCTCCTATTAGTCATATATGCAAGGAAGGACATTGTATCTTTTTAATATAATATAGATATTTCAAACTAATTAATCTTTAAAAATTTAATAGTACGTGCTTGAAAAAGATGTTATAATTAACCTATAATTGTAAAAATGTCCAGATATAAATAAAATAAGCTCAAAAGGAGAGTATTAAATGGGGTTAATTACTATAGGAATAATTTTAGTAGCTATATTTATGGTTATATTCTATATACCAACTAAGTTAAAAGAACAAGAAGAAAAACAATCGTTATATGTTAAGGAACTATATATAAGAATAAATAGACTTGAATCTAAGATAGATAAAATACTAGATTCAAAGAAAAATGAACTTTAAAATAATGATTTAAATATATTAATAACAATATTAAATCAATGGTAACACCGTATTATTTATTTTGTATGATATAATCCAAGTTTGTAATTAGAATTAAGTATCAATTTATTAAAAGATAGATACATGGGGTGCTAGAAGTATGAAAAAAATTATATTGAAAATTATTGCTACAATATTTACTATTTTAGGTATGTTTATTATTTGGTTTATATATGTTACTGAATTTAAAGTTACATATGTTTCGCAACATGTAAACCCAATTAATAATTATACTATTTTATTTCAGGAAGTTGGAGAGCCTGAATGGCCCTTTGGAAAAACTCATGTCAAAATAACACTACTTAATGATAAAAAGAAAAAAGTAGAAAAAATTCCTACTTATATTCAAAATGATGGATCAGTTGCGGGAGAAGAAAATATTTTAGTTGAATGGTTTGAAGATTATGCCGAGGTTACATTATTAGGCAGTGAACAAGAGGATGAAGTTCATAAAATATATTATAATTAATAGTTTGATAAAATTGAATTTATTGGGTAAATTATATGAATAATATTAAGAAGATAAAAACAAATATTAAATTGGGAAAATATCGTATTATTCCAAAAAATATGCGATATTTTTTTATTCGCAATTCTAAGAAAGTGTACAACAAAAGATACATAAATTACTAAACTTGTAAAGTAAAAGGAGGATATTTATAAGAAAATATTGAATATAACAAATATAAAATTAAATTATGGGGGTATAAAGGGTGTATAAGAAAATAATTTGTGGGTTTTTTATTATTTGCTTATCGTTATTTACAATAGGTTGTACAGGCAAGCATAGTGATACTAATAATGGTGATGGTAATTATAGTTTAGGAAATGTGTCTATAAGCGAAAATACACCATGGAATGAGAGTACAAATTTATCAAAAGATGAAAAAAGCTTCTTAGAAGAAGTTAAAAAGGAGATAAATCATGATATTAAATTATATAGCGAAGGAAATATAAATACATTCCTAAATAAAACTATTTCAGGAATGGGAATTTTTAATTCTACTAGTAATACATTTTTTGAAGATAGTAATTTTGATAAATATGTTGCAAATAAAACAGATATTAAAGTAATAGATATTCAAACTGTAGACAATAATAATGCTAAGATTTTGTTGAATATTAAATATCCAGATATGAGACTTCCTCTTTATAAGTCTATAAAAAATAATGAACTAAAAGATGATGAGGATATAACTTTACAGTTTATAAAGGATACTTTTGAAAAAAATCCAGTATATAAAGAAGGAACTTATATTTTAAATTATAAAAAAGCTGAAGATAATAATGAAGTAATATATATATGTAATAATAATATCAGAAAGGCATTAACAGGTAGTTTGATAAATCCTGGTATAAGAAAAATAGATTCTGATGAAGATAAATGTGAACAAGTAAATAAATATTTAAATGATTGCCTTAAATTATTAAAGGACGATGATTTAAACAATTACTACTCAATGGTGTCTTCATGGAAAATAGAGAATATAAGAAAAGAAGTTTTAGAAAATGAAGCTTTTAAAACCATAAGATATTATTTTGTTGATAATATAAAGATTGAAATAATAGAAGGAAAAGAATCATTTCGAGCTATAGTTAGATATCCAGATTTTAATAAAATATTTTTACCCTTATTACAAGAAAAAAAGAATACTAATGAAATTATAAATGAGATAAATAAAAGCATAGTTGATGGTAAGGTAGAAATAGTAGAAGATACACTAGAAGGGGAAATTTATATTGATGGAGAGATAAAGGGAATTCTCGATGATTATAGCTGGCTATTTTCTAATTTAGGAATTGATAGCATTGACATGATAATGAGTAATTTTCAAGAACCATATAATTTTAACATATCTACAGAAATTGAAGGATTAAATTAAAATAAGTAGACCTCGATAGAATCGAGGTCTTATTTATATATTTAGTAATTAAAATGTACGGATGAATGATTTCTTATAAGCTTTTCTTTTAGCTCATGTGCAAAATCTATAGAGTTTTCAAAGTAATTAGATACTCCAAAATTATAGATAGAAGGACCTTTCTTGTAATTTATTATTACATTATCATTTTTTATTAAAACTTCACTTATTTCATTAAAATCAATAATTATTTCCGAAAAAGATTTTCCTACATAATTGTTACTTGATGTGCAAACAGCTACCTTCATTATGCCTCTAAATTCTATTGAATTATCTAATATAATGGCTTCTAAAGATTTTCCTTCATTTATTAATTTATCTATTTCAGGTTTTAATAATTTTTTTGTTAATGGACTCATTCTTTTTGGAATTAAAAGTTCAAATAATATAAGTAATAAAAAAATAGTAGACATAAACAAAACTACAAGATATAGATTTTTATCATTACCAGTTTTGTTTTTTAAATTTAAGAATACAAAAATAATAATTATTAGTAACAATGGAATAAATACAAAATCCATTAATGAAGGCTTTTTAGTTTTTTTATAAAGATTTTCATTAAATTTGTACACAAAACCACCCCTACCATAACATCAACAATATATATAAAATATAACACATATTGAAAAAAATGTAAAACAATATTATAATTTAAAGGAATGAAAGGTAAAAGGTAAAAAAATTTTTTGAGGGGGATTTTATGAAGAAAAAGGTAAAAGTAATTCGTATTATTAGCATGCTTGTATTAAGTTTATTTATTTTGGACTTAATACCATCTAAGGTACATGCTACTGAAGGTAGAGATACTGAAACAAAAGAATGGAGTGAATATGGAATACTATCAGTATCAGATAAAGATATGGTACTTAATGTAGGGGATTTAGAAATTTCTTCTGATGTTCATTCTAATGGAAACATAAAGTCAAATTCTACTAAGCTAAGTGTTAATGGAGTACTAGAGGCATCTAAAAAAGTAGATATAGTAGCAAGTGAAGAAAATATTAATATACGAGAGAATACAAATAAGATAGAAATTGATGATGTATATGAAGATATATTAAATGAAACTAAGGATAATAGAAAAGAAATTAATGGGTTAAATTTTTTGAATGGGGCATCTATAGATTTAAACAATAATTATAATTCAACAGGTAATACAATAGTAAATGCTTCACAAGTTAACTTTCAAAAAAGTTTATTGTCAGATGGGGAAATATCACTTAATTCTTCAATTGTAAATAGTGGAGAATATAAAAGCTTTATAGCATCAAGAAACAGCAATATAACAGTTAATGCTGCCAACTTTAATTTTAAAGGTATAATTTATGCTCCAAATGGAGTTGTAAATATACAAGGTTCAGATATAAATATAGAAGGTAGAATAATTGCTAATGAGATAATCATAAATGGTAGTAAAGCAAAAATTAAACAAAATGATGATGATTTTGATTTTATTAAAGATGAAGTTAAACCAGATTTAAGTATATTGTCACCAAGCTATGAAAATGATTATCTAGTTACACAAGATGTAGATATAGATATAACAGGTATAGCTAAAGATAATAAGAAAGTAGAAAAAGTTGAATATCAAATTGTTTCAGAAGAATCAAATAATAAAATTAGTGGACAAGCTACTGGAATTGAGAATTGGGCAGTAGAAGACATACCGCTAGAATTAGGAATGAATTATTTAAAAGTTATAGCTTACGATACAAGTAATAATTCTGTTGAAAAAGTAATTAATATTAAAAGAATGAACACAGAAATTAATTTTAGTGATGATGTTGTATACGCTACAGAAAATGATGCAGCTAAATTGAAAGATCAATTTATAAATCAAAAATTAGATCAAAATAAGACTGATGGATATACAGCAGATGATAGAATAATATTAAAGCTAACAAAAAATAATATATTGTTAGATGCTATAAACAAGGGGAATTTTGGAGTAAATAAAATTCTTTATTTTGATCCTTGTGATGTTCTTCCGTCAGGATTTAGTGGCAAATTAGAAAGCTATAATGAAGTATCAGATGGTATAGAGTTTAGATTTAAAAAAGCTGAATTTAATGAAATGATAAATGATTATGTAAGCTTTGATTTAGACAATAATATAGATTTTCAAAATGATATAGCATATATTTTAGCTCCTGATGGAACTAGAGTTGATAAACCTATTCAGAAATCCAGGCTAAGAGCAAGTGAAGAAGTTAAGAAAGGCGTTCAGTTAAATGAATTAGTAAGATTTCTTGTTCCTAAATTTGATGGTTCATCCTTAAGGTTTGGTGATGCTAAAGATGGTCTAGTAATATATGATGAGGATGGTTTAAGAGAAACCAAAGGAGACCAAGTTGTGTTAAAAGCAGAACAAAAGTATTCTAATTTTCAAATTGATTCAGCTTTTGACTGGAATATGAAGATTAGTGATGTATTACCAAAGCAAATACGATTCAAGTTTTCATATGAAGATACAAAAACAAATGGAGTAACATTTAATAAATACTCTAAAGATTTAGAGGAAGTAGTAGATGATATACAAAGTTTAACTAATTCAAGTTTTGAAAATAAAATAGAATTCTTAAATTTCTTTGATATAGAAGGTGTTAAACTAGATGATACTATTGTCTTGGGTTGCGTAGGGGTAAGAACAAACGCAGGTACATCTATAAGCCTTATTCCTAAATATACATTAGATGGATTGGCAGAATCGTCATCAGGAAGGTTGGACCCTATTATATCATTGATGATTGTAATGGATATGAGTGGAGAGATTTCACTTAAGGCTTCTATAGAATCAAATACTAGTTCTTATGTTGAGAAAGGATTTAATATACAAAAAGAGGGCTATGTTGGCAAAGGTGGTAGCGTTGAAGATAATAAGGGGCAAAAAACTTATGATCTAGCTTTTGATAGAGTTGCTGATGTATATGATAGAGAATGTAATTCTAGATATGAATTAGATAAGGAGCCAGTTACAACTTTAAAAGGTTCTTTAGAAGGTAAAGCATCAGTAGATTTTGGATTAGGAGTTGGAATAGGATGTTTTACTATGGGAATAATGCCTGGAATGGTAAGAGCTTCAGGATATGCAAAATTTGATTCTAACTTAAAGGGGGATTTCTTAATAAGTAGCGAAAATTCTGATATAGGTTTTGAAGGAAAATTTGGTGCAGAGTTAGGTATAAGAGTTAGAGTAGATGGTAGAGTAGCAACCGACTTAGGAGTGTTAGAATTTAAGTATGTAAAACCTTGGGTATTATGGAGCAAAGGAATAGGAACTAGTGATGATTTAAAGATAGTTTTGACATGGAGCGATTTACCAAGAGATTTAGATTCACATTTATATACGTCTAAGGGTAATCACATTTACTATAGTAATAAGTATGAGTATGGATATGATGATTCTAATGAATATAAGAAGTTCATAGATTTAGATATTGATGATACTAGTGGATGGGGACCTGAAACTACTACTATTTACGAATATACACCAGGAGTATATACATTTAAAGTTAATGACTATACAAATCGATGGGATAGTAATTCATATGAACTATCTCAATCACGTGCAGTAGTTAAAGTTTATAAAGGAGATCAAGAATTACAAACATTTGTAGTACCAACAGAGAAAAAAGGAACTGTATGGAATGTTTTTTCTTATGATACAAGAACAGATACAATTACATCAATAAATACTATTAATTAAGTTAGAGAATAGGCTTATATATTTAAGCCTATTCTTTTTGTTTTTAGGTTATTAAGATATTTCATCTTTGTAAGGAAGAGTGAAGTGAGTTAAATTATACCTTAAATAAAATGCATGTTGCAGTGAGTATGAATAGTTAAGAATATGTAGTTAAGGTGAATTAAATGATCTTTGAAAATTGAATGATACAGTATTAAAATATGTTATTATTATAATAAAATTAATAATATATTATTTAAATTTTGATTAGTTAGGAGATAATAGTATGAATTTACTAATTACAGATATTTCTTTAGATATCAATTTTATTCAATCTGAGAATTCTAGATATGTAGATATATCTAAATTAAATATAGCTAATTGTTTAGGGTGTTTTAGTTGTTGGACAAGAACACCTGGTAAGTGCATAATACGAGATGATGCAATTTCAGTTTATCCATTAATTGCAAAAAGTAAGAACTTAATTTATGTAACTAAAATTAAATTTGGATCGTATGATACACCAATGAAAGTTTTGCTTGAACGTTCCCTACCAATACAGAAGGCGTTTATTAGACTTTATCAAGGAGAAGCTCATCATGTTCAACGAAATGTCGAAGAGAAAAATGCGATAATTGTTGCATATGGGAATGCTTCAGAAGAGGAAAAAGATTTATTTAGAAGACTTGTTGCTAGGAATTCACATAATATGCTATTTAAAAATTATAAAATAGTATTTACTCAAAAAGAAAATTTGAATGATTTTATTAAGAAAGAGGTTTCATTATGGGAAAATTAATTATTATAAATGGAAGTCCTAGAGCTAAAAAGTCTAATTCTAGAAAATATGCAGAAGTCTTTAAATTACATTATGAAGGTGAAATTTTAGAGTATGATGTTATCTCGAAAAAACATAAAAGTTTATTTGAAAAAATAGAGGCATATTCTGATATTCTTTTTATATTTCCACTATATGTAGATAGTATTCCTGCAGTATTAATGGATTTTTTGAAAGTATTAGAACAATATAAAATAGACAACAAACCTACAATAAATGTATTAATTAATTGCGGTTTTATCGAACCAGAACAAAATTTTGTGGCTGTTGAAATAATAAAGCTTTTTTCTAAACAAAATGGATATCCTTTCGGATCAGTATTATGTATTGGTGGTGGAGAAGCTATAATGGAAACACCATTTGCTTTTATAGCAAAAAGTAAAATTAAAAAGTTTGCTAGAGCTATTAATAAGAATAGAGGTTCTTTCTATACAGTAACTATGCCATTAACTAAGAGACTATATATAAAAGCTTCTACAAACTATTGGATTAGTTATGGTAAAAGAAATGGAATAACGAAGGAACAAATGGAAACTATGGAAATTGAGTAGGCTTAAATTATTATGGTCAAATTAGGAGTTATGGAGGTATTTATGACAGAAAGAGAAAAGATGTTAGCAGGAGAACTTTATGATTGTGGTGATGCAGAATTATTAAAACAATGGCATAAAGCAAAAGATTTAGTACGAGATTATAATAATATAGATTCTGCAAATGCAGTGGAAAAAGAAAAGATTTTAAATGAGCTATTAGGAGGCAAAGGGAAAAATCTTTGGATTACAGCACCTTTCTTTGTTGATTATGGTAATAATATCTATTTTGGTAATAATTGTGAAGTGAACATGAATTGTACTTTTTTAGATGATAATATTATTCGTATTGGAAACAATGCACTTATTGCTCCCAATGTTCAAATATACACAGCATTTCATCCAACAAATGCTATTGATCGATTTGGAGAAGCGAAGGAAGATGGATTCTTTGAGTTTTGCAAAACGCAAACGGCTCCAGTTACGATTGGTAACAATGTTTGGATTGGTGGAGGAGCTATTATTATGCCAGGTGTTACTATTGGTGATAATGTTGTAATCGGAGCAGGAAGTATTGTAACAAAAGATATTCCCGATAATACCATAGCGTATGGGAATCCTTGTCAAGTGATAAGAGAAAATAAATAATTCTAATATATAAAATTGATTCATCCAAGATATAAAGAAAAGATAAATAGGGATTTATGGGAGCAATTGATATGGCAGAGCTGATTATTATTAGAGGAAATTCTGGTAGTGGAAAGACTACTCTTGCAAGAAACTTACAAAGAAAATTTGGAAGAAATACTATGGTGATTTCGCAAGATGTTATTCGAAGAGATATGCTTATGGAAAGAGATGGTTTTGATACAAAAGCATTACCACTTTTAATTGAGTTATTAAAGTATGGAAGGCGAAATTGTGAAGTTACCATTTTAGAGGGGATTTTAAATTCACAATGGTATGAACCACTGTTTGAAACTGCAATTTTAGAATATGGTTCCAATATTCATGCTTATTATTATGATATCCCTTTTGAAGAGACAGTTCAGAGACATAAAACGAAGCCTAATTGTAATGAGTTTGGTGAAGATTCCATGAAGAGATGGTGGAAAGAAAAAGATTATATAAAGATTATTGATGAGATTAAATTTACTTCCGATGTAAGTGTGGAGAAAGCCATTGAAATTATCTCAGATAATCTTGTAAACACCATATAACTTTGAAGATAAAGATTCTATTAAGAAAGTAATTGAGCTATTGAGTAATTAAGTTTAGCATTAAAAATGCTAATGAAATTTAACATAGGTTTGATGATTCATGTTTAGACATTACAAATTCTTTCTTCTAGCCATATTCAACCGCCAAATCATTTTTCTATATGCAAAAAGATAAGTTCTTAAGAACTTAAGAAGTTATAGTGAAAATGCGGGTTTGAGAGGGCTTATGAGATAAATTCTAATAATGAATATATTTTATTTAAAAATAAGTTGAGAACTGCAATAGATAGTGAAACTCAAAAGGGAATTAAGAGAAGGAGGGGTTAAGGTTGGAGTATGTTGAGAAAAAAGTTAGAGCAAAAAAATACAGTTGTAAAAATTGTGGGAAGAATTTTTATTCACTGAGAATTCAAGAAAACAAATATATTTAAATTGTTTTGATAATGAAGAGTTTATAGACGAAATAGAAAAAATAATATTTATGTTTTTTCCTGGTATCAGTAAAGTTGAAGAGAGCAGAATATTTGATATGATATTAGGAAAGTGTTGTGATGAGGTAGGTGGAGAAAGATTAGTTTCTGAAGCAGATGAAGAAGTTTGTGAAGTTTGCTTAAGTAATGATGTTATTCATATTAATCATAGTGATGAATTATTAGAAGTTAAATTACCTTGTGTCACACATAAGCAATGGGATAGCTATAATTCTATTGAAAAGAAAAATATTGTTAGTAAAGAATTAAAATTAAAGAAGCTATTATGAAAATAGACCTGGCTATAGTCCAGATCTTAAATGTTAGCCATAAATATCACCTCCTTAAACCATGCATATATCACATTTGGAGGTGTTTTTTATGAATTTAAAGTGTATTGGAATTGATATTGGTCATAACTTAAGGTGTGATGTTGGAGCTGTGGCGATAAGAAGGGAAGATGAGCTTAATTTATTGGTTGGCAAATCTCTTATAAAAAGGTTTAGGGCAAAGGGAATTAAGGTGGTAGAATGTTTACCTCCTTCAGCTAGTAGTTATAGGGATAGCTTAAGTAAAAGATGTAGGGCTGCTAATTATGGGAAGGTGGATATTTTTATTTCTATTCATCATAATGCTTGTCCTGGTGGATATGGAAGTGAGTGTTTGTGCATTAAGGGTGGGCAACAGAATGCTTTATCTGAAAAGTTGAGTAAGGTTATTTTAGAAGAGATATGTAAGCTTGGATTTAGAAATAGGGGAGTTAAAGATAGAAGAGATCTTTATGTGATAAATAATACAACTATGCCGGCTATAATTGTGGAGTGTGCTTTTGTTGATTCTGCTAGGGATATGAATGGGTATGATAGTGAAAAGATGGCTGAAGCTATATTTAGGGGAGTATGTAGGTTTTATGAAATAAGTGTAAGTGTTGACCAAGGAGAACTTGATGGGACAAGCTCTCCTAAGTATCACGTTGTACAGAAGGGGGATACTCTTTGGGGAATTAGTAGAAAGTACGGAGTTAGTGTTGAAAGATTGATTGAGATTAACGGAATTAAGGATAGAAATAGTATTTATGTGGGGCAGAAGGTTTTAGTTAGTAGTTAGATTTAGAATAATGTATAGTGAACTATATCACTAATATGGTGATTATTTACATGGGTTAAAAACTAGTGATTTATATATGTTCATCTATTGCTCTAATTATAGCGCTTTTAATATTTGTAATGAGTGTATTTAAGAGTAAAATAAAGAATAACGGGCTTTAGATTGTTGATAAAATTAACATTTAAGATAAATAAAAGAAGAAATAATACAAATTTATTGACAATACGGTAAAGATAATATAATATATAAGTATGAAAACGATATACATGAGATGGATAGTGATTGTTTAAGTACAAGCTAGACCTATTTGTACGGATTTATTTTTGTAAATTCTGCAGGTGGGTCTTTTTTTATTCAAAAGAATCTAGGGAGGATATTATGGTTATTTCAAAGATACTAAATAATAATGTTATTGTTAGTTGCGACTCAAATGGTAATGAAATTATTGCTATGGGGAAGGGAATCGCTTATAAGAAAAAATGTGGAGAAGTTATTGAAGATGGACTTATAGATAAAGTTTATACTTTATCTAATAAAGATATTTCAAATAAGTTCCAAGAGTTGTTATCAAATATTCCAATAGAGTATTTGAATATTTCAAATGAAATAATTGAATATGCCAAAGTAACCCTAGGAAAGAACTTAAATGATAGTATTTATATTTCATTGACTGACCACTTAGGAACATCTATAGAAAGAGCTAAAAATAAAATTTTTGTTAGAAATGCAATGCTTTGGGAAATAAAAAGGTTTTATAAGGAAGAATATAAAATTGGCTTAAAAGTATTGGACAAGATTAAAGAGAAATTTGATATAGAGCTTCCGGAAGATGAAGCAGGTTTTATTGCACTACATATAGTAAATGCTCAATTAGATGAAACTATATCAGTGGTATATGATATTACTAAGGTTATGCAAGAAGTAGCTAATATAGTTAAGTACCATTTTGGAATAACATTTGATGAGAACTCAGTTTATTATTATCGTTTTATAACTCATTTAAAATTCTTTGCTCAAAGACTGTTTAACAAAAATGAATATAAGGGACAAGATAATGATAGCTTAATGGAGCTAATAAAGAGTAAGTATGAAGATGCATATGCTTGTGTTCAAAAGGTAACAGATTTTATTAAGAATAAGTATTCATATGACTTATCAGAGGATGAGCAATTATATCTTACAATTCACATTGCAAGAATTGTAGAAGAAACAAAATAGAAATAGTTAAGAATTAAGAATTAGGCTCTAGTTCTTAATTATATATAAACATTAATAAGGAAGGAGGATATATATAAAATTTTGGATGGTGACATTAAGTTGGCCAAACCTTCATGATTCAAAAAATTAAATGAAAAATGGAGGAATAAAAAATGAGAAAGTATGAAGATTTAGCAAAAGCCATAATTAGTAATGTTGGTGGGAAGGAAAACGTAAATAGCTTAACACATTGTATAACTCGTTTACGTTTCAAATTAAAGGATGAAAATAAGGCAAACACTGAAGCATTAAAAAATATGGAAGGTGTTGTAACTGTAATGAGAAGTGGAGGCCAATACCAAGTTGTTATTGGAAATCATGTTCCACAGGTATTTGAAGTAGTTATGGAATTAGGTAATTTCAAAAGTGATCAACCAGGTCAAGAAGAATCAGGAGAAAAGCAAAGCTTATTTAATAAGTTTATTGATATTATCTCAGGAATATTTGCTCCAACACTAGGAGTACTTGCAGCTACAGGAATGTTAAAAGGTTTTAATGCGTTATTTTTAGCATTAGGATGGTTAACACAAGAATCAGGAACTTATCAAATATTAAATGCTATAGGGGATGGATTATTTTACTTTTTCCCAATATTCTTAGGATATAACGCTTCTAAGAAATTTAAAACAAGTCAGTTCTTAGGTATGTGTATTGGTGCAGCATTGGTGTATCCAAATATTGTTGGATTAACACAAGCAGAACCGCTATATACATTATTCCAAGGTACAGTAATTGAATCACCAGTTGCTATTACATTCTTAGGAATTCCAGTTATTATGATGAACTATACATCAAGTGTTATTCCAGTAATTGTAGCTACTTATTTTGGTGGTAAAATAGAAAAATTATTTAAGAAGATAATTCCAGATGTGGTTAAAGCATTCTTAGTACCTTTATTCACTTTAGTAACAATAGTTCCTTTAACTTTCTTAGTTATAGGACCAATAACAACATGGGCAAGCCAATTATTAGGAGCAGCAACATTAGGACTATATAATGTGTCGCCAATTATAGCAGGAATAGCTATAGGGGGATTATGGCAAGTATTAGTTATATTTGGTTTACATTGGGGAATTATCCCAATTGGCATATTAAATCTTACTACTTTAGGAGCAGACCCAATTTTAGCACTATCTTTTGCAGCATCATTTGCACAAACAGCAGTTATAATGGCAATGTTCTTAAAAACAAAAGATAAAAAACTTAAGGTATTAACAATTCCATCAATAATTTCAGGATTCTTTGGAGTTACTGAACCAGCAATATATGGTGTTACTTTACCAAGGGTTAAAATGTTTGTAATTAGTTGTATAGGTGGAGCAGTTGGGGGAGCTATAATAGGAGCTACTGCAGTTAAAGGCTATATAATGGGGGGACTTGGAGTATTTGGATTCTTTAACTTTATAAATCCACAGAACGGAAGCACAAGTGGAGTAATCAGTAGTATTATAGCAGTTGCTATAGCTATGGTAGTAAGCTTTGTTTTAGCATTCATTATGTATAAGGATGAAGAGAAGGAAACAGATAAAAAAGGAAATGAGCCATTATTATCAAAAGAGGCTATAGGAAGTCCAATAACAGGTGAAGTTATTAAGTTAACAGAGGTTAAAGATGATGCTTTTGCACAAGGAGCATTAGGAAAGGGTGTTGCTATAATTCCAACGGAAGGAAAAGTAGTTTCACCAGTAGATGGAGTTGTTACAACTTTCTTTCCAACTGGCCATGCTTTAGGAGTTACTTCTAATGGGGGAGCAGAAATATTAATTCATATAGGAATGGATACAGTTCAACTTGAAGGTAAATATTTTAAGCCTATGGTTAAACAAGGAGCAGAAGTTAAGAAAGGACAGCCTTTATTAGAATTTGATTTAGATGCAATAAAAGCAGAAGGTTTTGATATTGTAACACCAGTTATTATTACAAATGTAGATAACTATTTAGATATAGTTGAAACTAATTCAAAGGATATAGCTTTTGGAGAAGAGTTAATAAACGTGATTATTAGAAGTTAATAGGTAAGAATTAAGATTTGTTCTTGTCTCTTACTTAATTAATGAAAGTGAGGAATATTTATGTTTGATGAAGGTTTTTTATGGGGAGGAGCTATTGCTGCTAACCAATGTGAGGGAGCATATAAGGAAGATGGAAAGGGATTATCTTTAGTTGATATTATTCCTGCAGGGAAGGATAGATTTGAAGCTATGTTTAATCCTAAAAAGGCATTAGAAACTGATTATGGATTTTATCCAAGTCACTTTTCAATAGATTTTTATCATACTTATAAAGAAGATATAAAACTTTTAGCTGAAATGGGATTTAAGAGCTTTAGAATGTCAATATCTTGGCCAAGAATATTTCCACAAGGAGATGAAAAAGAGCCAAATGAAAAAGGATTAAAGTTTTATGATGATGTATTTGATGAATTGTTAAAGTATGGTATTGAGCCAATTGTTACAATATCTCATTTTGATACTCCTTTATACTTAGCTACTAATTATGGTGGCTGGAGAAATAGAAAGTGTATAGATTTCTTTGTAAACTATGCAACAGTTCTATTTAAAAGATATAAAGGAAAGGTTAAATATTGGATTACTTTTAATGAAATTAATATGATTCAACACATACCATTTTTGGGTGGTGGATTGATTATTGAAGAAGGAGAGAATAAGGAAGAAATTATATATCAAGCTTCTCATAATCTTTTTGTTGCAAGTAGTTTAGCTACAAAAATTGGACATGAAGTTGATTCTGAAAATAAGATAGGATGTATGATTGCATCAGGTAGTGTTTACCCTTATTCTTGTAATCCAGATGATGTTTTAAAGGCTAATGATGATAATAGACATACTTATTTCTACGGAGATGTTCATGTTAGAGGAAAATACCCTCATTATATTAAATCTTACTTCAAGAAGAACAATATAAATATAGTAATGGAAGAGGGAGATGAAGAAATATTAGCTAAATACCCAGTAGATTATTATGCATTTTCATATTATTCTTCAAGATGTACAAGTGCAGATCCAGAAGTTTTAGGAAATTGCAAAGCTAATATATTTGATTCCCTAAAGAATCCATATTTAAAGGCTAGTGAGTGGGGATGGCAAATAGATGCAAAGGGATTACGTATTACAATGCGTGAACTTTATGATAGATATGAGATTCCACTAATGATAGTAGAAAATGGGTTAGGTGCAGTAGATAAAGTAGAAGAGGATGGCTGTATAAATGATGATTACAGAATAGACTACTTAAGAGAGCATATTAAGGAAATGAAAATTGCAGTAGAGGAAGGTATTGAGCTATTAGGATATACTCCATGGGGATGTATTGATTTAGTAAGTGCAAGTACTGGAGAAATGAAGAAAAGATATGGATTTATCTATGTTGATAAAGATAATGAAGGAAACGGAACATTAAAGCGTAGTAAGAAAAAGTCCTTTAATTGGTATAAGGAAGTAATTAAGAGTAATGGAGAGAAGCTTTAAAGAGCATTCAAACAAGACTGTAAATAATGAAAATATTATACAAATTCATTTACAAAAGAATATTATCTATTAAAAGGTAGTGTTGCACAAATAATACATGAATATAAGCAGGTAGCTAAATTATGATTTAGCTACCTATTATAATGCCTTCTTTTAAAAGCATTTGAAGGATACGCTATGCAACAAAAAATAATGGCCATTCCCATTAGTATTATACCTGGGGCATCGTTGTTATGTATAGCTAGATTAAAAATGGATATTGAAAAAAAATTACTAAATTTTAAATTATGAAAACTAACCTGTATAGAAAGTAGTTAATAATTCCGATAATAATATATAATTATTAGTAAAATAAAATATTGTTAAATCTAATAAAATGTGCAAAGGAGGAATTTTATTATGGGTATACAACACTCTGAAGTAAATTATGATAATTTAATAAATAATTTAGGGAACTGCTGTTTAACAGAAGAAAGGTGTGGAACTTGCAAGCAAAGTAATTGTTTAATAGGTTATTCGAAAAAATGTGTTATAAGCTGTTTAAAGAGTAGTGTTACATATGTTATAGATGGACAAGCTAATATTCCAACTATAGATGGAAAAGTATATGATAAACATAATTTAATAGATGCAACTGCAGATGTATTAAAACAATGTAAGAACTGCAATAAGGATCACTTTGATAATTGCTTAATAAATGTTTTAAGAAATTGTTATGAAGTATTGTTATTTGGAGAAAAACAAGAGTATAAAGGAAGTAATCTTTTATATTTAAATGATATAAAAAGCTTAGATGAAGAAATTGCAGAAGAATTATTAAAAAGATTATAGAAAAGGTGTGGATTAGTTAATTTTATATATTTAGAATTATTTAGCTAAGAAACATCATTACATAAAAGAGTAAATCTTAAATGAATAATATAGAGGGTCATTATAACAATTGTTATAGTGACTTTTTTTTAAAAAGGAAATTGAATGTGTAAATAAAGAGTTGTATTGTGGCTTGTGTTGAAATTATGATAAAATAGAAAAATATTTAATTGTAGTAATCTAATCTTATCTTATCTTTTAAAAATAGAAGAGAAACTTTATATTTAAAATTACTATGGCTATAATAATACCAGTAGTTATATATTAATAGGTTTATTTACAATAAATGAATATACAGCAAGTACTATAATTTTAATAGCTTTTAAAGTAATAGTATAACTAAATTATTAGAAGGAGATAAGAATGAATAGGAAGTTTGGGAAATTCGCTAAGATAATTGTAGTATTTATAGCTGTAGTTATTATTAGTGCAATAATATTTAATAAGTTAATTAATACAAAGTATGAGTCATTAAATGATATGGATAGAAAAATATTAAATCAACTTTCAGAAGTTTATAAAATATATAATAATAATTCAAAGGAGATATGGAAAGAAGATTATAATGTAAATGATATCCCCATTGTGTTGACACCTGCAAAGAAAGAAAATGGTATGTTTCATTTATATTCATATGTAATAGGAGTAGATAAATTTAAAAGTTCAATATTTTCTAAAGAGATTGAAGTGCCAGAAGAAATGAACTTACCTCCAATATACAAGGTATCATTTCTTTCTCCAACGTTACTTAAACAATGGTTACCTATAAATTTTATATTTTCAGATATAGATGATGAACATGTGGCATTCTTTAAGTATAATCCAGTAAACACTGAATCTGAAAACACTGAGGAAGCTTTTAAATATTTTTTCATGCATGAAGTTTTTCATGAATATAGGCAAGTTCCAATTTGGAAAGATATTAATAGTTTAATTTCAAGTATATATACAGCAGAAAGAAATAAAGAACAATATCAACTTTTAATAACTGAGTTAGCAATTTTAGATAAAGCAGAAAAAGCAGGTACAAAAGATGAATTAAGAAATATTTTAAATGATTTTGTTACTATAAGAGATTTTAGATATGATAAGTTTACTTATATGGAACAAGAGAAAAAGGTTGAAACTTTAGAAGGAACAGCACAGTATATAGAATATAAATACTCAAGCTTGGTACAAGATAAGGTTAAGCCACCTATTACAGTTAATGGAAAAAAGTATAACTTTTTAGATGTATTTAATGAGAAAACATTAAATGCCTTTGTGAACTTAAATGGTTTTATAGATAAAGATTTATATTATTATACAGGAGCTATACAAGAAACATATTTAGATAAATTTGAAGTTGATTGGAAAAATAGGGTTGAAAATAATGAGTTAATATATGATATTTTAAAAGAGGAAGTTAAAAAGAATTGGGTTAATAGTGAAAAAAGTGTAGATGATATAAAAAATGAATATGGATATAATAATTTTGTAGATGAAGCAGAAATAATAGTAAATATATTAAAGGAAAATAGTTAATAAGTTTTGATAAAGACTCTTACTTAAATTTAAAGTAGGAGTTTTTATGTTGTAGAGAAATAAAAGAGGAATTTTAACAAAAAGGTATTATGTTTGACAATATCACTAATTAGTGATATATTGAATCCATAAAAGATACAAAGGGATGAAAGTAATGAAAGATATAATTAATGAGAATAAATTAGCATTATCTACATTAATCACATTTACAAGAGCAGAACATACTATCCATAAAAAGGAGTTAGAAACTATAAAAGAAAGTGGATTAACTACTGCTCAGTTTGGAGTATTAGAAGCATTATATAATAAAGGTGATTTAAGAATATGTGAGATTATAGAAAAAATATTGACCACATCTGGGAATATAACTGTTGTTATAAAAAATTTAGAGAAGGATGGATTAGTGAAAAAGAACTTAGATCCTAAGGATAAAAGATCTACTATAATATCAATAACAGATAGTGGGAAAAAAATTATTGAAGATATTTTACCAAAACATATTGAAAATATTAATGAAATTTTTAGTGTTTTAACTAAAGAAGAGCAAATTACTTTAAAAAACATATTAAAAAAGTTTAAAAATATCTAAAAACAAAAAAATTTATCTATATATCACTAATTAGTGATATCTTAAGATTAATATAATGAAATTTCAAATAAAATAGATAGGAGCTAAAAAATTATGAATAAGTTTAGAGCAATAGAGAATATATTTAGAGGACCAGAACCTCATATGGTAGGGGATGGATTTAGAGTATCACAATATTTACCGGTAGGAATAGGGGATATAAAACGCTTATCTCCATTTATATTATTAGATTATCATGCCCCACATTATTATGAACCGTCATCAATTAGGAGAGGTGTTGGAGCACATCCTCATCGTGGCTTTGAAACTGTAACAATTTCTTATGAGGGAAGTGTTGAACATCATGATAATAAGGGGAATCATGGAATTATAGGCCCTGGTGATGTTCAATGGATGACTGCTGCATCAGGAATTTTGCATAAAGAATACCATGAAAAAGAATTTAGTGAAAGTGGTGGAATATTGCATATGATTCAACTTTGGGTTAATCTTCCTAAGAGTGAGAAAATGTCAGAGCCTAAATATCAAACTTTATTAAAAGAGAATATGGGAGCTTTTAAGCTTGATAATAATCAAGGAAAAGTGAGCATTATTGCTGGAGAGTTTAATGGAATAAAAGGGCCAGCAAGCACTTTTACTAATATAAATATTTATAATATAAATCTAAAGAATTATGGAAAAACTATATTAAAAGAACCTGGTAATTTTAATACGGGAATATTAGTATTAAAGGGCGAAGTTAAAATAAATGAAAATCATATATGTAAAGAAACAGATTTTATTATATTTGACAACATTGATGGTGACATTTCAGTCCAATCAGTTACTGAAGAATCTTTATTTGTTGTACTAAGTGGGGAACCTATAGATGAACCAATTGTTTCACATGGTCCATTTGTAATGAATACAGTGGATGAAATATATCAAGCATATGAAGATTTTAGAAATAATAAATTTGGAGTAGAAAACTTTTAAAATAAATATTAATCAAAAATAAAGTTAAAAAGGAGTGGAAAAAATGAGTAAAGTACTATATATTAAGGCAAACATTAAAAATGAAGGAGAGTCAAGGACTTTTAAAGTATCTGATAGCTTTGTAGAAGAATATATGAAAAATAATCCACAAGATGAGGTGATTGTCTTAGATTTATATAAGGAGAAAATAGATTTTCTAAGACCTGAGGATTTGGGAGTAGTATTTGGACCTAAAAATGAGGACAGCAAGAAGCATCCAGTATTAAAATATGCATATCAATTTGCAGAGGCAGATAAATATATAATTGCGGCACCTATGTGGAATTTAAGTATGCCAGCAATATTAAAAGCTTATATTGATTATGTAAGTGTTACAGGAATAACATTTAAATATACAGAAAAAGGTCCAGTAGGACTTTTAAATGATAAAAAAGCTGTGCATATAGTATCTAGAGGTGGAGAATATGGGGATGCTCCATATGAAATGGGAGATAGATATTTAAGAACTATACTTGGATTCTTTGGTATCCACGATATAGAAACTATAGCAATAGAAAATTTAGATGTTGCAGGTGTAGATGTTCAAGGTAAAATTGAAGAAGGAATAGAAAAATCCAAGTTAATTGCACAAAAATTTTAAAGATATATTAAAAGAAAGATAAAATGGAACAAAAGCTTTTAAAGTGGACCATAAGTCAAGGACACAATAAAAAAGTTAAGAAGCTAATAAAAGATGATTTCTAAATTATTTAGGAGTCATCTTTTTTAAGTTTCATTATGCAAATTGTTTTTATGTTTTGATATTCTAAGATATCTACAGGTTAGCAATCTAACGCTTTACAGATAGATTCTAGAGTTGAAAAGCGTATAGTTTTAGCTTTTTCATTTTTTAATATAGAAAGATTAGAGTTTGTTATATAAACCTTTTTAGCTAAACCTTGCAAATATATTTTCTTATTAACCATCATTACATCCAAATTTATCATTATTAACATTTTAAAATCTCCTTAATTAATTAAATTGTTTGATTATTTTACCCTTTAAATTCTATAGCTTTAGTAAAAAGCTTAGAGGATATCAAACCTATAAATCCGAGTACTAACAATAGCATTGATATAATACCTGTTCCAGCCATTAATGAGGATAAAGGAATAAAAATTATTGTTTTTCGATAATTTATGTGTAGGGTCATTAGATATATCTGATTTTTTATCTTAATATAGATGCATTTCCATGTGTTTACATAATAATACATAATATGTTAATATATGATATGTAATGTATTTACTATTTTATAGATATTAGGGGGAAATATGAATAAAAAAGGAATAAGAAGGCTAGTTTTATCACTATTATTTATTTTAACTTTAACTACTCAATGTGCATTTGCTCATAGCGGAAGAACTGATTCTAGTGGAGGTCATAAAGATAATAAAAATAAATCTGGACTTGGATATTATCATTATCATTGTGGAGGGCATCCAGCTCATTTACATAATAATGGAGTATGTCCTTATTCTAATAATCAATCTTCAAGCAATACTTCATCAAGTAGTACATTCACCAATAGTTCTAACAATAATGTAAATGAAAGTGCTAAGTTGGAAAATGAAGTTAAAAATGCGTATACAAAAGGATTTGAACATGGATCTAAATGTGAAAAAACAAATAATATATATACTTCAAAAACTATCAGTGAATCTTATAATAAAGGATATGAAGAGGGGATAAATATATATATAAAAGAAAATAAAGCTAGATATACTAAGTTTGGACAAGAAGATGCTAGCAGATTTTATATGAGAAGTTTTGATGAGAGTATTCCTGATGAGTTAAGAGAGGAATATGCTAAGGCATATAATGATAGGGTTTCTGAGTTAAAGAAGATTGCTTATGATAATGGATATATGCAATCTATATCTGGTAAAGATATAGATTATTCTATGTTCAAAAGCAATGAAGAAATAGAAGCGTGTAAAGATGGATATAATGCAGGAGAAAATGAAATAGAAGAAGAGAAGAACATTGCATATGAATGTGGTTATAATGAAAAGGAGTATTCTGTTCCTAAAAAATTTGTTGATTCAGAAGAAGTGATATTAGCATCATATAAGAAAGGGACAGATGATATAGCTGCTGAAAATGAAGGTAAAGGTATTGTAGGCGTATTAAGTTTATTATTAGTTGGTGGTGTAGCAGGTGTTATCTTTGCTAAGAAAAGAAAGAAAGCTTAAGAGTTATTAAATAAGTTTCAATAGAGTGCTTTGATATTATAAGAATATCAAAGCACTCTTATTAATATATTAGCGATAATTGGAACAGTTTTAATGATTACTATCTTAGGAGGACTTATTATTATAAATATATAAAAGCTCATTTTAAATAGTTAGTATTAAAGAATATGGTATAATTGAAAGTATAAAACTAACAGTTAGGTAGGTATTTAACTACTAATTTAATTGGGGGAAAGCCATGGATTATTATACAGCTTCAAAAAAGTTTATATTAAAGAATTCAAGACCGCTTGATATGGCCAGATGGAACTATTTATTTGAAAATGGAAGTAAGGAAGAGGTCATTAGTGCTTTAAAGGCATACCAAAATGATGATGGTGGATTTGCCAATGCACTGGAACCTGATTGTTGGAATATTAATTCAACACCCTTGCAAACATGGGTAGCAACTCAAATAATTAAAGAAATTAATTTAGATGATAAAAAGCATCCAATAATAAAAGGAATTTTAGATTATTTATCTTCTAAGGATGAATTTGATGGACATAGGTGGCATGGCTTAAATACAGTAGTAACAAATGACAATTATCCTCATGCACCTTGGTGGTCTTATAGACAAAAACAAGAATCAACATATAATCCTACGGCGAGTCTAATAGGTTTTATATTGAAATATGCAGAAAAAGATACTGATATATATAAATCAGCATGTGAGTTATCAAAAGAAGCTTATGATTATTTTAAAGATAATTTTCCTTTAGAATCTATGCATGAAAGTGCTTGCTTTGTAGAGTTATACGATTATATTAAAGAGTGCTCTATTTTAAACTTATTGGATATGAAAGAATTTAAAAGATTATTACAAAAACAAATTAAGCAAGTTATAACTTACGATACTAAAATATGGAATACTGATTATATATGTAAACCATCATTGTTCATAAATAGTAAATCAAGTGATTTTTATTTAGAAAACAAGGAGATATGTGATTTTGAATACCAATTTATTTTAAAGACTCAAAATGAGGATGGTTCTTGGGGAGTTACATGGGAGTGGAATGATTATCCTGAAGAATGGGCTATAAGTAAAAACTGGTGGAAGTCAGATATTATTATAAAAAATATTAAGTACATTAGAGAATTTAAATTATAAATTATGCTATATAAATGAGTGTTTTTAGGATGTCAAATACTTTTGACATGAGTAAAATAGCCACTATCAAAGACTTTTGATAGTAGAAATTCATTTCAGGTTATAGACTGATAGTGCAGGAGGACATTTTATGAAGATTGGAAAACAAATAAGAAAATATAGAACAGAGATGGAGCTTTCACAGGATGAACTAGCTGAAAAGATTTTTGTATCTCGTCAAACTATTTCAAATTGGGAAAACAATAAGAACTACCCTGATGTGAAAAGCTTATTATTGCTAAGCTCTCTTTTTAGTGTATCTCTTGACATATTAGTTAAAGGAGACCTTGAAGAAATGAAGGAAAAAATTAAATCAGAAGACATTAAGGAATTTAACCATCTAAGTAGCATCTTTGCTGTGTTATTATTAGCAACTATTTTATTACCTGTTCCACTTGTACACTTTTTTGGGAAGATTGGAATGGGAATTTGGGGAGTAATTGCAATAGTTGCATTTTGCTATTCCTTGAAGGTTGAAAAATACAAAAAGAAGTTTGATATCCAAACATATAAAGAAATTCTTGCTTTTATGGAGGGAAAGAATATGGATGAGCCTCAAAAAAATCAAGAGTATGGAAAACGACCATATCAGAAAATTTTCTTAGCAGTAGGCGCTGGGACATTGGCAGTTGTAGTAGCCGTAATTATGGCTATTATTATAAAACTTTAAAATATATAAGCTCTAATTAATGTACCCTATTATTCAAAAGAGAATATGGGGTATTTTTTTATTCCTTACCTTAAGTAAGAAGGGAATAGATATTTATTTTTCTGTGACTTGGAGCTTGCGACGGAACAAGCAAAATAAATATCCACCCCACCTATAAATTAAAATGCAAAGTATACTATACAACTATGGTAAAATTTGCTATAATCATATTGCAAAGCTTACTTTGCAATATGGAGGTGTTACTTTGAAAACAAGAATTGCTGAATTGCGAAAGAAACATAAAATTTCGCAAGAAGAACTTGCTTTAGCTGTGGGAGTTACAAGGCAAACTATAACCTCTTTAGAGGTTGAAAAGTATACTGCATCCTTGGTTTTAGCTTATAAGATTGCCAAATACTTTGGCACTACCATAGAGGATATATTTGATTTTTCAGAGGTGGAGGAAATATAAAATGGATAAGTTTAAAAAAGACTTGCAAACAAGAATAAGAATGCTAGTTTGTTACAACAGTATACTAATAATAATGGTGTCTTTTGGCCTTTTTCACCCTACTGCTGGACAAAGTGAATTTACATTAGGATTTATGTCTGGCGTTAATGTGGGACTATATATAGCTGTTCAAGCCTTACTAATTTATTTAGTGTTTAAGTATCAAGGAGCCCTTAGAAAAGAAGATAAATTGAGGGAACTATATATTTATGAAAATGATGAACGTCGTAAATATATACGTACTCACATAGGTGGAGTTGGTATAAATATCATTTTAGGGGGCTTGGCAATAGGAACGATCATATCAGGATTTTATAATGAAACAGTATTTTTTGTATTACTTTCAACTTTGATGTTCAGTGCATTAGTGAAAGGAATATTAAAGGTGTACTTTAATAGAAAGATATAAGGAGGTGTATGTTCTATGAAAAGAAAATTACTAGCTTTATCATCACCAGTGGGAATAATATTATTATTAATCTATACTATTGGAAAGCGTTTTATTGGTGAGTATCCAGATATTGTAGCTTATCCTATGATGGTTGTTAGTATTGTTCTAATGATAATTGGAATAGCTTATAATGGGTATTGTTTTGGAAAGAAAAAAAGTCCATATGACTTTAAGTCCTAATTAAAAATTGGAAGGATAGGCTCCAAGGAGGGGCTTATCCTTTTTGTTAACACCAATAATATATATGTTATAATGGATTAATAAAAAGTTATAGGAGATACAGATGGAGAAATATTCACAAAATGAACTAGATGCAACAGTAAGATTTATATCTTCTACTATAAGTAAGTGCGAAAAGATGCAGTTAAAGTTTGTAGAAGGTACATCACAACACTCACTATTAAAAAATAGAATAAAGGCATTATATATTTCAAAAGTTTTGATAGAAAATGATACTGATATTAGTATGTACACTAAAGAAGACTTGGAAAAAGCCTTACCACCTGTTGTTTCAATTATAAATAAAACAGAAAAGGCTCAAATAAAATATGAAGAAGGAACTGCTCAATTTAGAAGATTTGCTCCTATTATAAGAGCTATGTATATTTCAAAAGCATTTATAGAGAATGAACTAGAGAAACGAGGGTAGAAAACATGAAGAAAAAAGTAGCATTTATATGTGTCCACAATTCTTGTAGATCACAAATGGCAGAGGCTTTAGGCAAAAAGTTTGCAGGAGATGTGTTTTATTCATATTCAGCAGGCACAGAAAAGAAGCCTCAGATTAATCAAGATGCAGTTAGAATAATTAAAGATTTATATGATATTGATATGAATGAAACTCAAAAATCTAAGTTATTATCAGATATACCAACTGTAGATATAGTTATAAAGATGGGATGTAATGTTGTATGTCCTTATTTACCTGCAAATCATATTGAAGATTGGGGATTGGAAGATCCAACTGGTAAATCAGATGAAGAGTTTATTAAGGTAGCAAGAGTAATTGAAGAAAAGGTTAAGAACCTTGCACTTAGAATTCAAAATGGAGAAGTTTAATAAAAAAGGTGTGGCGGATATTTATTTCCCTTGTTCCGGCGCAAGCTCTAAGTCACATGGAAACAAATATTCACCCCACGCGTACTAAAGGTAAGTAAATTATAAAATTACTATCCTTTATTTTGTATTTTTTAATATGAAAATGTAATAATACCTTTGATTTATAGCTAATTGAAATTTTATAATTTACTAGACAGTAAAAAAAGAAAAGGAAAAGATAAGTACCAGGGGGGAACTTATCTTTCTCACAAACAACCAATAATGATTCGGCACAAATCACTATATAATGTAATTATAATCTATGACATATACCAAAAAAAGGTACGAAATTTAATAAAATGGTGTTATTATTTAAAAAAATAAATTAGAGTTAAGTCATATTTAAAAGATAGAGTTATGAACATTGCTTATTAAGAAGATATAAATACATCACCTTTACCCACTATTACGATTCTATAATCTGGCTTTAAAGGTAGTAGATTATATTTATCAGAGTTCTTGGAAAGATGAATTGACTGTAATAAATTTTGATTTTCGTCAAAAAGCTGAATGAAAGCACTATTCTCTTTAGAGATATTTTGAACAATATATTTATTGTCTGATGAAAAGCTGAAGTCAGTTGCTTTATAAACACCTTCTTCAAATATGTTTACAGCAGATACTAGCTTAGGAGAAAGAGAAAGTAATAGTGATAACGAAATTAAGGATATACTTATAATTTTTTTCATAAAAACAAAACCACCTTTCAATGTTATTTTATCTAAGTATATATTTAAATATACAAAGAAGAAGATGAGTAAAGCTAATGGAAAAATAAATTCTAAAAGCTCTGGTAACAGCATCTTCATTTAGAGTTTTAATTCTTTATATAGGAGCATGTCCAACGTTAAACTTACTCTCCAATTTATTTCTATTAATATTTATATATTGTTTTAAATATATAAAGAAATAAACATATATTTATATAAATACATAAATATATGTTTATATAAATATGCAATTAAAATTTTGCCTCACAAGGAGTTTATAAAATGAATTTTGGTGAGGTTATTGTGGAAGATCAAATTAAATCTGATTGAAAGAATTGTAATTTGAAATATAAGATTGATAAGATAACTAATGAGTATATTGAAAAATAATAAATATTGTTAAAAGTTTTAAACTTTGGTATAAGAAGTGAAGATATAGGGCGAGTTTTTGATTCTTGCCCTTTTTTATTAATAAAATATATAATAATCACAAATCTATAATTTTCTTTAATAAAGCAGAAAGATTACAAAATTTTAGATTTATATTCTTCTCCCCAATTCGCCATAGCATCTAAAATAGGTTTTAAACTTCGTCCTAATTCAGTTAATGTATATTCTACACGTGGCGGCACTTCAGCATATACTTTACGATTAACAAGTCCTTTTTCCTCCATATCACGTAACTGTGCAGTTAAGACTTTTTGAGATACGGTTCCAATAGATTGTTTTAATTCACCAAAACGCTTTGTTCCAGGAAGTAAATCACGTAAAATTAGTACCTTCCATTTATCACCTATTAGCATAAGAGTAATTTCAACGGGGCAGTTAGGTAACTTTTTTATCATATTTTCAACTCCTAATTCAATAGTATCCTTTTGGTAACTATAGCACATAAATGTGCTTACTTTACAGAAGATATCTATGGAATTATTATAATGACTAAGGGAAGAAAAATCAAATTCTCAGAAGTTTTTATTTATTTAGGAGGCAATTTACTATGAATGAAGTTGTTAAGTTTTTAGAGGAAAATCCAGTACAATATCTTGCTACTATTGGTAGAGATGGAAAGGCAAAATGTAGGCCGTTTATGTTTTGTTTTGAGCAGGGAGGGAAACTTTGGTTCTGTACTAACAGTACTAAAGATGTTTATAAGGATATTAAAATCAATCCGTATATTGAAATTTCTGTATCTAGTCCATCTTATGCGTGGATTCGCTTAAATGGAAAAGCTATATTTGAAAATAATATGGATGTAAAAGAAGGTTGCATGAATAATCCTATAGTTAAGGGGCAATACCAAACAGCTGACAATCCTATATTTGAGGTATTCTATTTAGAAGATGCTTATGCTGTTATAGCTGATTTCTCAGGTAATCCACCTAAGGAGTATAAGTTTTAAAGTTGTGCACTAACCAAATAGTTTAAAACTGTATTATAATACTCATTATTTAAAAGTGAAAAGATTATAATCAATAAAAAATAAGACATGGAATAGTTCCATGTCTTAAACATTATAAGTATTATTTATAAATTCATTAAAAGGAATTTTCATTTTATCTAATGCTGATTTCTTTTTCTTTACAGCAGTGGAGTAGTTAAGATTTTTAAATGCAGCATATTCTCTAACTGTATGTTCCTCAAAAACCACAAGGTTAACTAATTCAAGTTCATCTTTATTTAGCCCTTTAAAAACATGTTTAATAAGTTCAGCATCTATAATGTCTGACTCCTTTTTCTCATAAGGACATTCTTCAGGTTTAAGAAGAGATTCTAGATCTGTAGAAATATCACCAGAGAGCAAGCCCTCATGGTCATCCCTTTGAGTAGATTTCCTAAGTATATATTTGAAGTTATTTTTTATAGCATTAATAGAATAAGCAACAAATCTATGTTTACTTGTATCATATTTAGCTATGCAGTTAAAAAGGATTCTATAGGATTCACTAATAAGATCCTCCCTTTCATATCCAGGAGCAAATACCTTTTTAGTAAGCCCATATATTATTGGCTTAAATTCTTCAACAAGAATTTCTTGTGCTTTAATATCTTTTTCCTTTGCAAGCTTCACTAAAGATTCAATATACTTATAATCCATAAACATCACCTCTTTTATTATATATGCAATTGGTGCATATATCACATTTTTGGGCGTTTTTTAAGGCTTAGAAAAGTATAAAATTTTAATTTGCTATAGCTCAAAGGTATTATTATAATCTCATATTAAAAAGCTAGAAAATAAGAATGATGCCAGTTTGAATTTGAAGTGGACAAGCATCTAAGAATTTAAGCAGATTACTATGTAGCTCTCTTTCAGCAAAGATAGGTATATTTTATATCAAGGAGATGATATAGTTAAAATGAAAGTGAGGGTTAATATATGAATGGAAAAATAATATTAAATTTAGCAATTAGTTTAGATGGATACATAGCAGATGAAGAAGGTGGTTTTGATTGGATAGTTGGAGATGGTAGTGACACATTAAATACGAAAAGTAAAATAGATTTTGATAAGTTTCTAGAAGGTATTGATGTAGTAGTTATGGGGAGAAATTGCTACAATCAAAATTTTCATAATGAATATAAAGATAAAGATGTATATATAGCAACCTCAGATGATATGGATGATTATGAAAACTATCATTTTATAAAAGGTGATATCTGCAAACAAATAAGTGATTTAAAGGAAGAAGGGAAGAACATATTTTTATTTGGTGGAGGCAAAATGATTGATCCCTTTATTAAAGATGATATTATAGATGAATATATTATAGGGATAATACCTACTATTTTAGGGAAAGGAAGAAGACTATTCCTGGGAAATAATCCTAAAATAGACCTGAAACTTCAGGAGTATTCAGTTGAGGATGGAATTGTAGTGATGAGGTATTCAAAGAGAAATAATTAAGTGATAAGAAAGATTTTAGATTAGGAAGTTAGAAAACTAACTTCCTTTTTCTTTTGTATGAAATACTAACATCAAATGTATTCTTCATCACCACTAATCCATTCAACATCTAAAAGTTCTGTTGCATTTAGTATATTTTTATTTGGGAGCTTGTCTGATATAATTGCTCTATATTTTTTCAAGTCATTGATTTTGAAGAATCCAGTCACTTCAAATTTTGAGCTATCTATTAGCAAGATAGTTTCTTTTGCCTTATCTATTATTCTCTTTTTTGAAACAGCTTGGCTAAGGCTTACTTCATATACGTTAAATTCATCAATCCCTCTTGCAGAACAGAAAGCTATATCAATATTAAAATGATTAAGTAATGAATTTTCAATATCTAAGTTAACCACAGAAGAAGAAAAATGTTTTACTTCCCCCCCAGTTATAAAAATTTTCATAGTTGGGTTTCCGTATTCCGCCAACTTTAAAGCTGTATTTAATCCGTTAGTAAAAATTATTAAATGTTCAATATCACATAAAAAGGGACATAGCTCATATACTGTGGTACTAGAGTCTAGATATATGCACATTCCAGGTGCTATAAAGTCTTTTGCCAGAGAAGCTATAGTTCTCTTTTTGATTACGTTTTCGCTTTCGCGTAAAAATTGAGAAGGTTCTACGGTATTGAAGTTATTTAGAATAATCTCTCCATGTAACCTCTTAACTAAACCCTGCTTTTCAAGAAAAATTACATCTCTACGTATAGTAGAAATACTAGAAAAAGTAATTTTAGCTAACTCTTCAGTTCGAATTCTTTTTTTACTTTGCATAATATTAGTTATTTCCATTAATCTATCTTGTTTTAGCATAAAACTCACCTGCCATTAAATTTATATATATATTAAAATTAGCATAAAATTGAACAAAATTGAACTTTTTTTTATTATAATTTGAATAGTTTTCAATATTATGTTCATGTATTGAAACAATAAGTTCAGCCTTAGTATAATGAACTTGTAAAAAATAATAACTTTATTGATAAGGAGAAGTGATATGGGTAGTGTGTTAGCAGTTGACTTGGGAGCTTCATCGGGAAGAGCTATTTTAGGAGAATTAAAAGATGGAAAAATAAATTTAAAAGAAGTAAGTAGATTTCCCAATAAGCCTATTTATAAAAAAGGGATTCTAAGCTGGAATACAGATTATTTATTTTGTGAAATAAAAAAAAGTGTAATTGAAGCAAAAAAGTTTGATGAAGTTGAAAGTATTGGAATTGATACTTGGGGAGTAGATTTTGGATTACTAGATGAAGAGGGAAATTTAATTACTTTTCCTGCTAATTATAGAGATAGTAGAACAAAAGGTATTTTGGAAAGAGTATCTAAACTATTTTCCCTAAAAGATCTTTATATGATTACAGGAAATCAAATAATGGAAATAAATACCCTGTTTCAATTATTGGCTTTAAGAAAAAAGAATCCAGAATTATTCTATCAAGTGAAAACGATTTTATTGATTCCTGATTTATTTAATTACTTATTAACTGGGAAAATAGCTGCAGAATGCAGTATAGCATCAACAACTCAACTTACTAATTCTTATACAAAAGAATGGTCAGAAAAGGTTTTGGATAATTTTGAATTATCTAGACATATGTTTCCTCAAATTGTTAAGGAGGGAAATTTTCTTGGAACAACTAAACCAGAGTTAGGGTTAGGAGATATAAAAGTTATCAATGTTTGTGAGCATGATACAGCTAGTGCTGTTGTAAGTGTTCCTTCTGAAAAAGACTTTTTATTCATTTCTTGTGGAACATGGTCTTTGATTGGGACTGAATTAAAGGAACCTATATTAAGTGAAAATGCAATGAAGTTTAACCTAACTAATGAAAGTGGTCATAGTGGGACAACTAGATTATTAAAAAATTGTACAGGCCTTTGGTTAATACAAGAATTAAAAAGGAATTATGAAGAAGATGGACTTAACTATTCCTATGAAGAAATAGCGAATATTGCTAGTTTGGTTTCTAATAATAAGTGTTTAATTGATACTGATGATGAAATCTTTTTAGAGCCAGGTGATATGAGAGAAAGAATAGTATCATATGCCAAAAGAACAAATCAGAGTATTCCTAATGAACCAAAAGAATTCTTTAGATGTGCTTATGAAAGCTTAGCTTATAAATATAAAGAAACAATTGAAGAAATTGAGAGTGTTACAAATAAAAAGTTTGAAGAGATTTATATAGTTGGTGGTGGTTCTAACGCAACATTTTTTTGTCAATTAGTTGCCAATATAACAGGAAAAAAAGTTATTGCTGGACATGGAGAAGCAACTGCCATAGGAAATATTGTTATTCAGTTAATTGCATTGAAAAAGATTAAAGATGTTGCAGAAGCTAGAAAGATAATTTCTAATTCCTTCAATTTGATTACTTTTATGCCAAATATGAAGTAAAGAGGGTGATTGTTTGTTAAAAGGGATTCCAAAGAATATTTCTCCTGAGTTATTAAAAGTGTTAATGGAAATGGGACATGGAGATGAAATTGTAATTGCAGATGGTAATTATCCAGCAGCAAGTAATGCAAAAAAATTAGTAAGATGTGATGGATTAAATATACCAGAACTATTAGAAAGTATATTAACTTTATTTCCTCTTGATGTTTATGTGGATTCAGCAATTACTTTAATGTCAACAGTAAATGGTGATCCAAAACCTGAGATATGGGAGGTATATAAGAAGATTTTTAATGAAAAAAGCGTTGAAAATAATAATATTACTTATATGAACAGAGAAGATTTTTATGAAAGAGGCAAGATGGCATATGCTATTGTTGCTACTGGGGAAGAAGCAATTTATGCAAACGTTATCTTAAAAAAGGGCGTTATCAAGTGATTTATATGTAAAGGAGTGTGTAACATGAAAGTATATCCTAAAATAGGCATTAGACCAACAATTGATGGTCGTCAAGGGGGAGTTCGTGAGTCATTAGAAGAAAAGGCAATGAAAATGGCTCAGTCAGCAAAGGAATTAATAGAAAATTCTCTTTGCTATGCAGATGGAACTCCAGTTCAATGTGTGTTAGCAAGTAGAACAATTGGTGGTGGTGGAGATGCTGGAATTGTTCAGCAAGAGTTTACAGGACAAAATATAGTGGCAACATTATCTGTAACACCTAGCTGGTGTTATGGAACAGAAACAATGGATCTTGATCCAAATACAATTAAAGCTATATGGGGCTTTAATGGAACAGAAAGACCAGGAGCAGTTTATTTAGCTGCTGCAATGAGTGGATATGCTCAAAAGGGATTTCCTGCTTTTAAGATTTATGGACATGATGTACAAGAACTAGATGATAACACAATTCCAGAAGATGTTAAAGAAAAAATACTTTCATTTGCAAAAGGAGCTATTGCTGTTGGTCAAATGAAAGGTAAATCTTATGTGAATATTGGTTCTTCGGCTATGGGTATTGCAGGTTCACAAGTAGATGTAAGTTTCTTTGAGGATTATCTAGGAATGTTAGTTGAATTTGTAGATATGACAGAAATTTTACGTCGTATCCATTTAGGAATCTTTGATCAAGCAGAATATGATAAAGCTTTAGCTTGGATAAAAGCTAATTGTCACGAAGGAATGGATATAAATGAGGGGAAGGACTTACCTCATATTATTAAGAAATCAAAGGTAGTTCCACCAGATAAGGATTGGGAGTTTATTGCAAAACAAGCTATTATTATTCGTGATATTTTATTTGGTAATGAAAAACTATCAGAACTAGGTTGGAAAGAAGAGGCTAGAGGTAGAAATGCTATAGCAGGAGGATTCCAAGGGCAAAGACAATGGACTGACTGGCTACCTAATGGTGATTTTACCGAAGCAATTATGGCTTCTACCTTCGATTGGAATGGTCCTAGACAAGTAACTGCTTTTGCAACTGAAAACGATACATTAAATGGTGTTTCAATGTTACTTGGAACATTACTTACCAATAAAGCACCTATTTTCTCTGATGTAAGAACTTATTGGAGTCCAGAATCAGTTAAAAGGGTAACTGGTAAAGAGTTAACTGGAAAAGCTGAAAATGGAGTTATACATCTTATTAATTCAGGTGCATCTGCTTTAGATGGTACAGCAGCTTCAAGAGATAAAGATGGAAATAGAACAATGAAAGAATTTTGGAATATGACAAATAAAGATATTCAGTCATGTTTAAAAGCAACAGATTGGTGTAGAGCTAATTATGAATATTTCCGTGGAGGTGGATTCTCATCACATTTTAAAACAGAAGCAGAACTACCAGTTACATTGATACGAATTAATTTGATTAAAGGCATTGGACCTACATTACAAATTGCTGAGGGATATACTTGTGTACTTGATGAAGAGATACATAAGGTTTTAGATGAAAGAACAGATAAGACTTGGCCTACTACTTGGTTTGCTCCTAATTTGGGAGAACGTGGCTTTGAAACTGTTTATGATGTAATGAATCATTGGGGAGCAAATCATGGTGCATTTGTTCATGGGCATATAGGAGCAGATTTAATTACTCTAGCAAGTATGCTAAGAATTCCAGTTACACTTCACAATGTACCACGTGAAAAGATTTTTAGACCAAGTATTTTTGAAGGAGCAGGAACAAAAGAGTTAGAAACTGCTGATTTTGAAGTATGTAGATTATTAGGTCCATTATATAAAAAATAGAATTGCATTTATGAAAGGCGTGATTAAACATGATAATGGAAAAAGAAAGAAAACAGTTAATCAACTATGGAAAAAAGTTGGTTATAGAAAAGTTAACAAAAGGAACAGGGGGAAATCTAAGTATTTTTGATAGAAGTTTAGGTCATATTGCTATTACCCCATCTGGAATTGATTTTTTTGAAATGAAAGAAGAGGACATTGTAATTTTAGATCTAAATGGCAATGTAGTTGAAGGAGAAAATCTTCCTTCAAGTGAATGGCAAATGCACTTAAAACTATATAAAACTAGAGAGGATATTGATGCTGTAATTCATGCACATACAATGTATTCTACAGTTTTAGCATGTTTACATGAGGAATTACCAGCAACACATTATATGATTGCAGTAGCTGGGAAAAATGTAAAAGTTGCAAATTATGCTACTTATGGAACAGAAGAGTTAGCAGAAAATGCAGCAAAAGCTATGGAAAATAGGAAAGCTGTATTGTTAGCTAATCATGGAATATTAGCTGGATCAAAGGATTTATTAAATGCTTTCAATATTATAGAGGAAGTAGAATACTGTTCAAAAATATATTGTATTTCTAAAAGTATTGGAAATCCAGTAATTTTATCAGATGCTGAGATGGAATTGATGGATAAAAAGTTTGTTTCTTATGGTCAACGCAAGGCTAAAGAAGTGAGGTAATCCCAAATATGAGTAAGTACAAAAATGGAGTAGTAGTAAGTCATGGTCCATTAGCCGCTTCAATTGTAAGATCTGCAGAAATGATTATAGGAAAAATATCTAATTAATATAGAGTCTATATTAAAGGAGGATAATTGATGTTTAGGGAAACAATAATCAAATTTGATAATCCAGCAAAGGATTGGGAACATGCTACTCCTATTGGTAATGGTAAATTAGGTGCTATGGTTTTTGGAAATGTTCGAAAAGAAAGGATTCAGATAAATGAGGATTCTTTATGGTCAGGTGGAAAACTTGACAGAATTAATTACCATGGACCTGAGATCTATAAAAAAATATTAGAGCACATGAAGAGTGGAGATTTTAAAGGTGCTGAATCGGAGCTAAATAAGTTTTCACCAACTATAAATCATATGAGACAATATCAAACGCTAGGTGATATCTGGATTGAACATAATAATTTCAAAGGAGAATTAGTACAAAGTACTGATGATAGTGGAATTAGAAGATATGAGCAGGGAGAGGTAGAGCATAGTAATTATATAAGAAGTCTAGATTTAGAGCATGGCATAGGAAAAGTAGAATATACAATTAGAGAAAATAATTATAAAAATAAATTTTTTGTAAGCTATGATAAAAATGTAATTATATATGAAATAAAGTCGGAAACTAGAAGTTTAGATTGTTGCATATTTGCAACTAGACAAGTAATGAAACCAACAATAGGATCTAGCTATATTGAAGAAGTTAAAATAAAAGATGAAGTATTATACATGACTGGAAAAAATGGAGATAAAAATGGTATAGAGTTCTGTCTAGGTTTTAAATTATTAACAGATGGAGATATAGAAATATGCGGAAGTAAGTTTTTTGTGACGAATGCAACAAAAATTTCTTTGGTAATTACAGGAACCACATCGTACAGATATGAAAATTTCAAAGAAGAATGCAGTGGATTGTTAAATATTAACAAATGTGATTTAGAAAGAATAGAAGCAAATCACAAAAATTACTTTTCAGAGCTATTTAATAGGTCAAGTCTTATATTAAATGATAAAGAAGATAAAAGAACCCTTCCTAAAAGGTTAGAACTATTCAGACAAGGAATAGATGATAAAGGGATTTTTGAATTATATTATAATTTCTCCAAATATCTATATATATCTAGCGGAATAGATTCTTTGCCTATTACACTGCAGGGGGTTTGGAATCAAGAATTTTCGCCACCTTGGGGATCTAGGTATACAACAAATATAAATTTAGAAATGAATTATTGGCATGCAGAAAAAAGTGGTCTACCAGAAGCACATATGAGTTTATTAAATCATCTTAAAAAGATTCATAAGAATGGTTTGATAGTTGCAAAAAAATATTATGGATTAAATGGAGCGGTGACACATCATAATACTGATATTTGGGGAGATTCTGCACCAATTGGAAATAATCCTTTATGTTCATTTTGGCCTTATGGTGGAGCATGGTTATGTACAAATATTATGGAACATTATAGATATAATAGAGATATTAAATTTTTAAAAGAATATTATCAAATATTAAAAGATTATGTGATATTTATTTTAGAATATTTCATTAAATTAGATAATGGTAGTTATGTTACAGGTCCTTCAGTTTCACCTGAAAATAGGTTTTTAAAGGATGGGGAAATAGTATCCTACTCTATAGGAAATGCCATGGATATGCAGATAAGTAAAACGTTAATTAATGATTTTCTAGAAGCAGCTGAATTACTGAATGATAAAGAATGTGAATACTATAAAAAAGCAGTTGATATAATAAATAATTTGACAGAAGTTAAAATAACTAAAGATGGACGTATTCAAGAATGGATTGAAGACTTTGAAGAAGTTGAAAAAGGTCATAGACATATATCTCATTTATATGGTTTGTTTCCAGGAAATTTAATTAAACCATGGATTGATAAAGAGTTAAGTGAAGCATGCAAGAAAACAATAAGAACAAGAACTGAAAATGGCGGTGGACATACTGGATGGAGTAAAGCATGGATAATAAACTTCTGGTGCAGGTTGCTTGATAAAGAAGAGGTATATAAAAATTTAAGAGAAATTATTGAACATTCAACGAATGATAATTTGCTTGATATACATCCTCCATTTCAAATAGATGGAAATTTTGGAGCAGCTAATGGAATATTAGAAATGATTTTTATTGATAATGAAAATGAAATCATAATGTTTCCTGCTTTATCTGAGGTATTCGAGAAAGGAGCTATAAAAGATATTTATCTTAAGCTCAATGGAAAAATAAGTGCGGAATGGGAAAAGAATAAGTTTGAAATAAAAATTAATTCTAAAAGAGATACGAAATTAAAGATTTATAATAATGCTTTAAATATGAAATCGATTAACCTAAATCTTGAAAAAGGGAAAGAAGTAGTAATTACAGAAAGAGACTTCCTTTAAAAAAGTAAAATTAAGGTGTTATAAAAAATTCTGATAATTAAAAATAAAATTATAAATAAATTTTGGAGGTACATTATGAAAAAAATTTTATTAGCATGTAATGCAGGATTATCAACTTCTATGTTAGTACAAAAGATGAAGGATAGTGCTGAAGAAAGGAAAATCGATGTTGAAATATTGGCTGTAAGTGTCAACTCAATTAACGATTATCTTGATTACGATGTTTTATTATTAGGACCACAAGTAAGATTTTTAAAAGATAATATCGCAGAAAAAGTAAACATGCCAGTTATTGTAATAGATACAATGGATTATGGTATGTTGAATGGTACGAAAGTTCTAGATAATGCATTAGCAGAGATGAAAGGAGAATAAAAATGGATATAAGAAGTAAGCTTTCAAGATTTGAAAATGTTGCAGTTAAGCTACAACAAAATAAATATTTAAATGCAATATCTTCAGGATTAGCATCATTAATGCCTATTATAATAGTTGGTGCATTATCTGTAGTAGTAGATACACTTAATATTGGGCCATATCAATCGTTCTTAGAAGGGATTGGAGTGAAACCGTTCTTACAATTTATTAATATTGTAACTAATGGAATGCTTTCAATTTATGCAGGGTTTTCAATAGCCTATAATCTAGCTAGGGAGTATAACGTTGATGGATTTATGGGCGGATTAATGTCTATAATGGCTTTTATGTTAGTTCAGCCTTTTAGTTTTATGCAAGATGGACAAACCTTAGGATTATCAGTAAATTTATTTGGAGCAGAAGGAATATTTACTGCAATAGTACTAGCTATACTTGTAGTTGAAATCATGAGATTTTGTGTAGATAAAGGAATCTATGTAAGAATGCCAAAAGAAGTTCCAGAAATGGTAGAGAGATCATTTAAAGCTCTTACTTCAACAGCAATTGTTATTGCTATTGTATTGATAATAAAGATAGTATTAGCAAAAACGCCTTTTGAAACAGTACCAGGATTGATTACAACTATAATACAAGCTCCATTAAAATCATTGGGAGGATCTTGGATATCCCTAGTAATAATAATGGCAATAGTAAATTTACTATGGTTTTTAGGTATCCATGGACACTTAGTGGCATTATCAGTTTTAACACCAACATATATTGCGATGGATTTAGAAAATTTATCTGCATATCAAGCAGGGGCAGAATTGCCTAATATAATTGGTAACTCATTTATATATGTTTACGCTTCTGGTGCATGTGTGCTATTTGGATTAGTATTTTGGTTATGGAAATGTAAATCAGAACGCTATAAAACATTATCAAAATTAGCATCAGTTCCAATGTTGTTTGGTATTGGAGAGCCGTTAGCATTTGGTGTACCATATACATTGAATTTTACTCTATTCTTCCCAGTTGTATTTAGTGCAAGTATTAATGTTATTTTGGCTTATGCAGCAACTATAATAGGTATACTACCAAGATTAAATGGTGTGGCAATACAAGGTGGAATGCCAGTTGTATTTACTGGAATGATTGCAGGTGGATTTAGGGTAGCCTTATTCCAAGTATTTTTATGCTTCATAAATGTTTTGATATTTGCACCATTTGTTAAAAAGCTTGATAAAATTAATTTAGCTGAAAGTGAAGTTGAAAATTAGGAAGGTGAATATTATGGACGATAAGCTTATACAAAATATTATGCATATAATTGTAAATAGTGGAGAAGCAAAAAGTTCAAGTGTTGAAGCAATAAGATTTGCTAAGGAAAATAGATTTAAAGATGCATATAGAAAGCTTAAGGATGCCGATGACTTACTTAACGAAGCTCATAAGGGTCAGACGTATTTTCTATCTCAGGAAGCAGATGGTAAAAAAATAGATATTTCAATATTATTAATTCATTGTCAAGACCATCTGATGAATGCAATTACATTTAGAGATATGGCTACAGAAATGGTTGATTTATATAACAAAGTACTTAATAAGAAAGAGGAATAGTTTTTTTAGATGGTGATCATAATTAAAAAACTAGATTAAAGAAAGTATTTGATTCTAAATAAATTATTTTGTCATTATGGATTTATAAAATTTGATGATTTAAGTAAAAACTAAATATAAGTAAATCACAAATAAATTTTTATTTCAATTATTAAAAATCTAAATATATAGATAGACATATCAAGATAATCATATTTTGATATGTCTATTTTTATTTGTATTTAGAATACTACCTGATACGCGTGAGATTCTATAGAGCTTTTAGTGGGGAGTATAAAATAAAAAAACTCCGTTGTAAAATTATAGTAGGTTTAGCGAGCAAAACTATAATATAAGGAGGTACGTCAACAATGTACAATAATAGTTTAGAACATAGCAAATGGAGTTGTAAATATCATATGGTATTTGTACTGAAGTATAGGAGATAAGTAATTTATGTGGTATCTAAAAGGAGAAGATTCTGCTCGTGAATGGATGAAAACTCAGGGACGTAAAAATATCCACTCCACCTTTTTTTATTTATATAAAATAATATGGAATTTAATAGGGTATTTAGGAGGAATATGAAGGTTAATATAGAATTTTAATAATATGAATAAGGTATAAAAAGGCAAGTATTAGCTTATGGGGAGAGTAGGCCATTATGAAAAAGAAAGAGCGTAAATTATATCTTAAACTGAATGTAAGAATGTTTGGGGAGTTTCGAATATCAAATGAAGATGGCATGTTAAATACAGAGAGTATTCGTTCAGAGATGCTGACAAGATTACTCACTTATATGTTATGTCATAGAAACAAAAGATTAACAGCTCAGGAACTTATAGACGTGCTATGGTCAGAAAATGAAAGTGAAAATCCAATTGGAGCCTTAAAAAATTTAATGTATAGACTTAGAAATTGCTTAAAAAAAGTATGGGGTGATTATGAGTTTATATTAACAGGAAAGGGTACATATAAGTGGAACCCAGAAATTGTTTTGAATGTTGATACAGAAAAATTTGAATATTGTTGTAAGAATATGATTAATGCTGAAAGTGTGGAAGAACAACTGTGGATGGGAAAAAAAGCAATTGAATTATACCAGGGGGTATTTCTTCCTAAATTGTCAGAGGAATATTGGGTAATATCCATGTCTACATACTATCATTCTATGTATTTGGATATAGTGAAAAAACTAGTAAGACTTATGGAAAAAGAAAAGAGATATTCAGAAGTAGAAGAGGTATGTCAAAAAGCTTTTAAGACAGAGCCATTAGATGAAGAAATTCATTGTTTTATGCTGAGAGCATTGATTGCAAATAATAAACAGAAACTGGCTTTAGAACACTATAAACAGACGGAAAGATATTTATATGATGTAATAGGAGTACGGCCGTCAAAAGAAATGCAGGAGATTTATGAAAAACTGCAACAGATACAGCATGACCATGAAAGTAATATAGATGTTATTCAAGAAGAATTGAAAGAACAAAAACTTCCTTCTGGAGCTTTTTTGTGTGAATATGGAGTGTTTAGGAAAATATATATATTAGAATCACGTAGTGGTAAAAGGATGGGGATTTCTGTTCATTTGGTATTGATTAGTTTACAGCCTAATTTTCAAATATCAAAAGAAGATGGGAGCTATCTTAATGTTATAAGAGAAGAGATGGAGGTTTTAAAAACAACTCTGCTTAATTGTATGAGGTCTAGTGATGTTATTTGCAAATATAGTGTGAATCAGTTTTTAGTAATGCTTCCAGCTTGTAAATATGAAGATGCAAAGATGGTTATTGAACGGCTAAAGGATCAGTTTTACAAAATGGAAAAAACAGATAAAGTGATATTACAATATAGTATTTGTGAAATTGATGATATATAAACTAATAATATTATTATTTAGAACTGGAAATATGCCAGTTCTTTTTTTGATGTATAAAAAAATATAAAATCAAGGATAGTAATTTTATAATTTCCTTACCTTTAGTAAGAAGGGAATAGATATTTATTTTTCTGTGACTTGGAGCTTGCGACGGAACAAGCAAAATAAATATCCACTCCACCTTTTTTTGTGACCGTTATGTGACTTTTAGTTAATATATTATAACTATAAAAGTTAAAAATGTAATTGTTTGTTATAATTTGATAAATAATGAGTAAATATAAGATGATTGGGGGAAGACCATGAAAAGTAAGAAGAGGAAGAGAATATTAGTAGCCATACTTTGCATGGTATTGGTGTTATCTAGTAGTATTTCGGTATTGGCAGAAGGAAAAGGCCAAATAGCAAGAGCTTATAACTATGATGGAGAAAACCCAGATTTATCATTAGGAATTTATCCAGAGCGTTATAAAATTTGGAGAAATGAAACTGATAGAGAACACTCAAATGAAGGGGAACTAAATAGATATACCTTTGGTGATTTTGGAGAAAGCTACGATATATTTAATATTTTAGCTAAATACAATGCCTTTACCTTTGATTATTATCAAGGTACACACATTGTTGGACCAGTTGCAGCTGGGGGAGATGTTAAGGTTTCTATAGGTGGAACTACAACAAATGTAGAGTATCCACATACAGTACCTTCCTATATTGGTGGTAGTGCTCAGAATGGTAATACAATTATTACAACTTCTAATATGCCAATATTTATTAATGGAAACATAGCAGGAAATAAGAAATATTGGACAATGCAAGAATCTCCTACATCACTTTATTACAATTATTACTATACAAATGATAATTATAAATATATTGATATGGCAGAGGCAAAGGCAAAAATTACTCAGCAAATGCAAGAGCTTAAAGATTTTCAAGGAATTGATGTGACAGGAAATTACATGAAGAAAATTTCAATTACTGATAAAGATATAGAAGAAATGAAAAGCTTAAAGCCTGGTGAAATTATTGAAAAAGAAGGATATACCTTGGAATGTAATGGAGCATCAGGTTATAGTTATGGAGTTCGTTTAAAACTTGGATATAACTTTGAAATTTCCTCAGTTAAGGATATTGATTATATTGTTTATGATTATGAAAGCTTACATGAAGTAGGTAATATGACAACATTTATAAGTATATTAGATTCTGGAGAGTTTAATATGCCAGCTATATTTAAATCAGTTTCCGATAAATTAGGAGTAGACAAAGCTATTATTGGATTTGGAAATATAAAAGATGCTTATCAATTTGAGTCTATTGAGGTTGAAGAGGCCTTTAATATTGTTGGTTTTTTCCCTAATGCAACTAAGATTGTAGTAGGGGGAAGTATGAACAAATATGTTGGACATCTAGTAGCACCAGAGGCTCATGTTGAAATAAATAGTGGTGACTATAATGGTACTATGATTGCCAATAGTATTAAATCAAGTGCAGAAGGACATATGTGGCCATTTAATGTTAAGTCATTATTGGGATTTAGAAAAACAGTAAATGGATCAATACCAAATGAGAATGAAGTGTTTAAATTTAAAATAGAAAATATTTCAAAGCCTGAAACTGCAGAGAATATTCCAATTCAGTATGCTGAAAATACTATAAATGGATTAGTTACATTTGATCTTTCAGGTTTAACAAAGCGAGGGGAGTATATTTTCAAGATTTCAGAAGAATATACCAACACTCAGTACATTAAAAATGATAATGTGTATTATGCTAAATTTAATGTTTTACCATCAACAAGTACAGTAGGTGGTGTTAATATGTCAGCAAAGCTTGAAGGTTTTTATGAAGATGAGAAATGTACAATAAAGCATGATATGAATGGTAGTAATGTATTGTATAACAACTTTAGAGATCTTAAGGTTCAAAAGAAGTGGATTGACACAGAAGGAAATGAGTTGGACAAGCAATATTGGAAGCCAGTATCAGTTGAAATTCATAGAAAAGCAGTTAAAGATGAAGCTTTTCAGCCAACTGAAGATACTGTTGTAGATAATGTGGACATAAATGAATTAAAAAATAATACCTTGGTAGAAAAAGTTACATTAAGTGAGGATAATGACTGGAAGCAAACCTTAATAGGAGAACAATATTTCTCATCAAAAATCCTAGAAGAAGATGGAAAGATAGTAAAGTATGACTTTACTTATTATGCAAAAGAAGTAGATGTACCAAGCAATGCTACTGTAAGTTATGAAAATAATGATGGAATTATTATTGGTAGCATTATAGTTAAAAATCAAGTGGACTCAGTAGATTTGACTATACAGAAAAAGAGTAGCACTGGTAATAATGATTATCTATCTGGTGCAGAATTTAAACTCTATAAATCAAGTGATTTAAATGCACCATTAAAATTTACATTAAATAATGGTTATTATGTATTTGATGAAAATGGAGATAAGGAAACATTATTAACAGATGGTTCAGAAACAGGTAAAGACAGTGTTGGATTGTTAAAAGTAAAAGAGTTACCTTTTGGTGATTATGTTATACAAGAAACAAAACATCCTGAGGGGTTTGTAATTAATAGTCAGTTTATCTTTATTCATGTTGATAGTAAGGGAAGCTATTATCAATTAATGGGTGATGAAAAAGTTCCTAATGAGACCATGGAGAAAGTAAACATTAATCATACATCCACTGATTCTAGTATTAAATTAGAATTTGCCGTTGAAAATACACCAAACATTGAGGTTCCAGAAACAGGTGGCACCCCCAATGATATATATAAGAAAATTGGGTTATTGCTTACTTGTTTGGGAGCTATAATGCTTACAGTATATGAGGTAAAGTTCAATAAAAATAGAAAAAAGATAGGGTTCTAAGTAAGAAAGGGAGGAAAATAAAATGAAATTATTAAAAAAGGTAAGTGTACTAGTAGTAGCTGTGGCTATGATGTTAAACATAGTTTCGCCAACATTAACCTTTGCAGGTACAGTAAAACAGGGATCATTACAGATTAATAGAGAAGGAGCTACTTATAATCTATACAAAGTTTTAGATTCTAAAACAGAAACTATTGGAGATAAAGATATTCCTATTTTTTCAGTAAATTCTAGCTTTACAAGTTTCTTTAATGGAGATAGTGAATATACATTTGAAAGTGATAAGGGTATTTTGAAAAATGGAGTACTAGTTGTATCTTCTGACAAATTGCTTGGAACTGATAGCACAGAGGATTATAAACAAAGTCCAGAAATGCAAGATCTTACAAAAGCACTTGCTAATTTTATTTTAGCAAAGAGTATAGCTCCTACAGTATTAAAAGGTAATGAAAAATTAGTGTTAAATCAAGGATATTACTTGGTGTTAGAAGATCATACAACAATTACTTCTAATGGAAATTCAGGTCGTGTGCCTTCACAGGCAATGCTAATTAATATCACTACAACAGATCCTATAGTTATTTTCCCTAAGGATTCTGAATTTACAATTGATAAGGTAGTTGAAGAAGGAAATGATAATGTAGCACAAATTGGTACTGAAAAGAACTATAAAATAACATCTACTATACCTACTTATCCATCTAATTATAAAGATATAACTTATACTATAACTGATAAAATGTCAAAAGGTTTAACATTAAATGAAGCTTCAATTAATGTTATGATTGGAAATACTGCTGTTATAGTAGATGGTGCAGTGAAGGAAGAATATACTTCATATTTTAAGACATTTGACATTATAGTGAATCAAGATGGTACTACTACAACTACATTTGATTTTAATTATGATGCATTAAAAGCAGCTGCATTAGTTGGACAACCTGTTACAATTACTTATACAGCTAAAATTAATGAAAATGCTTTAGTTCATGATCCAAATACTAATGAAGCTGAGTTGGAATACTCTACATCTCCAGATGGAAACACCACAGGTGGTATTATTACAGATGAAACAGAAACTTATACTTATGGCCTTGATTTACTTAAGCTAGATGGTAGTAATAAAACAACTGTATTAGCTGGTGCTAAATTTGAAATAAGAGATAATGTAGGTAATGTAGTTGGAACTGTAACAACTGGTGAAGATGGTAAGGCATCATTCCAAGGTTTAGGGGAAGGTACTTACACAATTACTGAAATAGAAGCACCTAACAGTGAATATGCCCTATTAGATGGGAAAATTACTATTAAAATTACTGCTGACCCAAACAACAAAGCAAATTGTACAGTAGAGCTTAAAGATGGTAAGGTTGAAATAATTGATAATGTAACAGTAGAAAATGGAACAATTTCATTTGATGTATATAACTACAAAGGCATTAACTTACCAGAAACTGGTGGAATGGGTACAACAATCTTTATGGTTGGTGGAGCTTCACTAATTGTATTGGCAGGTGTAATGTTAATAGTTTACTCAAAGAAAAGTAAAAAAGCATAGAATAAAATTGTAAATATGTATAAGAGCCCATGAGGAATCATCGGCTTATATGGTAGTTTTTATGGGAGTGTGCTAGTATGAAAAGACGTTTAATCATGGGGGTTATTATTTTGATTATGGTTCTTGGGATAGGCTTAATGGCTTATCCAAGCTTGGCCAATTTTATTAACAATCAATTTTCTATATCTACAATAGGTGATTATAACACCAAGGTAGAAAAATATAATAAAGAGGAAATTGATAAAATAATGAAAGATGCTTATGATTATAACAATTCGTTACCTGGTGCATTCCCTGCAGACCCCTTTAGTGGAAAAAACATTTCTAAAAAATCCATGAGTGATTTCAAAGATTTCTTCATGGTGCAAGAAGGGGCAATGATTGGATATATAGAGATTCCTAGTGTGGATATTTACCTTCCAATTTACTATGGAACAAGTGATGCAGTGTTAAAGAAGGGTGTTGGATTAATTAAAAATTCATCCTTGCCTGTTGCAGGTGAAAGCTCACATGCTTTGCTTTCTGCACACACTGGACTACCTTCCCAAGAATTGTTTACTGGAATAGAAGAGCTAAAAGATGGAGATGTTTTCTTTATTCATACTATGGATCAGGTTTTTGCCTATAGAATAAATCAAAGGAAGGTAGTTTTGCCAGAAGAAACTAGTGATTTAATGATTGAAGAGGGAAAAACATATATAACATTGATTACATGTACACCATATGGCATTAATACTCATAGATTACTTGTCCGTGGAGAATATGATCCTAATTTTGATTTTTCATCTGAGGAATATACATTTTCATATCAAAAACATAAAAATGACTGGTTATGGATGATCCTTGTCATTGGATTTGTTGTTATTGGCATTGCTGGATTCATCATCTTAAAGAAGAAGAAAAAAGAAAGCAAAAAGGAGGAAAACTAAAAAATGAAGAAACAAAATAGTATATATATAAAGTTAATAGTTGCTGCATTTATGTTCCTTACTATATTTGCATTGCCAGTTCAAGCTGCCAAGAATGGTTCAATTACAATTATAGATAAGACTTATGAAGGAAAGCTACTAGAAAATATTAATGTTAAGCTTTATAAAGTTGCAGATTTTACTGATAATTCAAGAAGTGAAATTGTCATGAAAGATGCATTTAAAGATTTTGAATTAGACATTGATAAATTAGTTTCCTCTGATGCCTTAGAAGAGAGTGCTCGTCTTTGTGAGAGTTTTATTAGAGAGCATTCTATTAAGCCTTTAGCTACCACTGTAACAGATAAGAATGGAAAAGCTGTATTTTCAGATATAAATGATGGTATTTATTTAATTATTCAGAGCCAAGCAAATTCTGATAAATATACAGTAACTTCTGTACCATTTTATGTACAGGTTCCCTTTGTAGATAAAGATGGAAATGCAAATTATCAAGTTACAACATATCCAAAAAATGAAGTTGTATACCCTGAAGACATGGATGAATTATCTGTTATAAAGATATGGAAAGATAATAATAACAAAGACAAAATGCGTCCAGATTATATTGAAGTGGGCTTATATGGAAATGGACAGCTAAAGGAAACTGTGGTGTTAAATAATCTTAATAACTGGTCATATACTTGGAGTGATTTATCAAAAGATGTAGTTTGGAATGTAGAGGAGATTAATGTTCCAGATAATTATCGTATGACAAGTGAAAGAAATCAAAATCATATTACCATTACCAATGAGTTTGATAGTGATGGTGATAGCTATGAAATTGCAGATACAGGGGATAAAATGAGGATGGGATTTTATGTTATGTTATTTGCAGTTTCTGGGGGATTGATTCTGATTTGTGTGAAGTATTTTAGAAAAAGGAATTAAATTATTTTTTGTTTGGAGCTGTATCAGATTAAGGTTTTTTACCTTAGGCTGATATAGCCTTATTTTTATAATTTTAAATTTTATTCATAAC
>OIFD01000087.1_pt1 | contig 83988 bp, 72 predicted proteins | sample 1582021 | NCBI WGS metagenome assembly OIFD01 (sample SAMN07501059, study PRJEB24779) | human gut metagenome | isolation source: stool | host: human infant | place: USA: Pittsburgh, PA | reverse complement strand
AACACAGAAGTTAAGCCTCTTAACGCCGATGGTACTACGATGGAAACGTCGTGGGAGAGTAGGTAGTCGCCAAACAATTAAGGTCTAACGTGATTTAATCCGTTAGATCTTTTTTTGGTATGACGGGCATGTTCTAATGCTGGGGTGAAAATCCCTACAGAGCGTAGTTACTGACGAATCTAATAGCGACTTGCAAGTTTTAGATGGTGACATCTAGGAGAGAAGAAGCAATAGCGAAATCGTGGCTTGACGAACAGGAACAGAATATAAGGCGTAACAGGTGGGCAAGCTAGCCAAAGGTAGCAAAGACCCAAAAGGTAACCGTAAACCCAAAGCGTAAATTCTGCAAGTAAACGATGAAAGTATTGGGACTTATCCCGTGAGGTCTCACTAGCGAAGAAGTAGTAACAACGAATAGTGAGAAGTCAGCAGAATCCATAGTAGCAAAGAAGTTTCTGTAATGGAAATGGAGCGAAGGGAGGAATGATATTTATTGTAATATTTGAAAAGGATGTACTATGACTTGATGGAACACAAGAAATGACGTATTCATTTCTCAAGGTTTAGATACAAAAAGAATAAAGTTAAATAGATACATCAGTAATAAATAATATGATACAAGAAAATATTGAACCGCCGTATACCGAACGGTACGTACGGGTGGTGTGAGAGGGGCTATGAATTAGCCCCTACTCGATTTTACAAGAATTACGCTAGACAACAGTTGCAAGACACATGTAGGTCAAAAAATAAGCAAACATCTAGCACGAATATCTAGACTACGAAAATAAATAAATTCTAAGTTTGTGAACCTAAAATCGCAAACTCGCTAACGCTCAAACAGTGCGATTTTTTAACGGTTCCCTTCGCTTGAATTTATGATTATTTTCTCCGTATGATATTCTTAGCTTCGAATGTTTGCTTGAAGGTTTCGCAGTGTTGATGATTGCAGGGAGAGGATAGAAAATGATAAAAAATTTTTCTCAAGATTTACAGTTGCAGGACACACGTAGGTTAGAAAGTAAGCAAACATCTAGCACGAATATCTAGACTACGAAAATAAAAAAATTCTAATCTTGTGAACCTAAAATCGCAAACTCGCTAACGCTCAAACAGTGCGATTTTTTAACGGTTCCCTTCGGTTGAATTTATAATTATTTTCTCCGTATGATATTCTTACCTTCGATTGTTTGCTTTAAGGTTTCGCGAATTTGTGGAATTGAGGGACAATGACAGAAAATGATTATAAGATTTCGCTAGATGACAGTAGCAAGACACACAAGGGTAAGAGCTATAGCAAACATCTTGCACGAATATCTAGACTACGAAAACAAATAAATTCTAAGCTTGTGAACCTAAAATTGTGAACTCGTGCTACGCACTCAAACAGCACAATTTTTTAACGGTTCCCTTCGCTTGAATTTATAATTATTGTCTCCGTATGATATTCTTAGCTTCGATTGTTTGCTCGAAGGTTTCGAGATGTTCAAGAATTGAGAGACACAGATATAAATTTTTGATAAGAATCACTAGACTAGGATAAAGGACGTATAGATTTAAATAGAAAATTATAAAATTAAATCACTAGACTTAGGGGAAAACAGAGAAATAAAAGGACAAAATGATAGCCACTAGAACTCTAGTGGCTAATTGTTTATTATTTTGCTTTGATTACAAGTTGTTGGTTTGGTCTTTGTAATTTTGCGTTTATGTCTTGTGGTAGATCGATTTTTGCTTCTTTTCCTGCAGATTCTAAGTTTACTACGTATTTTATTGCGTCGTGTTCTTCTTGTTCTTCAACTTGTGCTGCTTTACCATTTACATTGATTTTTGGCGCTTGTAAGTTCAAGATTGTTTTTGCTTTTTCTGATGATTTTAAGTCTTCTGGAATTTGTACGATGAAGTTTAATGTTTTAGGCATTTCTGCTACTTCAACTGTTGTTTCTTGTGCTAATTCTTGATCATCAGCTGTCAATTTGTAAGCGATTGTGTTTGTTAATACTTTTTGCAATTGTTCGTTTGTCATTTCAGCTGTTAGGTCGTTTACTAATACTTTTGAGCTGTATCCTTGTTCTTGTTCTTGAATTTTTGCGTTTAATTCTTTGATTTTGTTGTTAGCGTCGTTTAAGTTTTCGATAGCAAATTTTTTATCTGTTTCTACTTCTTTTAATTTGCTTTCTAATTCTGATCCTTTTTGATTAGAACATGAAGCCAATACAACCATTGATAATACTAATAATACTGTTAAAAATTTCTTTTTCATAATTCCCTCCAATTAATTTATTCCAACTCTATTATTATACTATTAATTTGGGAAAATTCAAACTATTTTAGTAGAAAAGTTCAGATATTTGTTTCTTAAATATTTTTATAATTATTTGAGTATTTAAGTGTAAAGCAATAAATATTATTGACAAAATAAATTCAATCTGGTATAATGATTTTGTAAATTTATATATATAAAAAGGAGGGTATATTTATGAGTAACAATAATAATGACTTTAAGCCTTTTATTTCGGCCGATAAGGTCTTGCCAGAGCTTACACCATTCTCTATTATTTTCGGTATTATCATGGCAATTGTATTTGGTGGAGCTAATGCATATTTAGGTCTTAGAGTTGGCTTGACAGTTTCTGCATCAATTCCTGCTGCTGTTATTTCAATGGGAGTTATCAGATTGATTTTCAAGAGGGATTCTATTTTGGAAAACAACATCGTTCAAACTATAGGTTCCGCAGGGGAATCAGTTGCCGCAGGTGCTATCTTTACAATGCCAGCATTATTTATTTGGATGAAGGAATGGAATGAACCAGCTCCATCATTAATCGAAATAGGGGTTATTACTCTTATTGGTGGTTTACTAGGGGTTTTATTCATGGTTCCGTTGAGAAATGCTTTAATAGTTAAGGAACACGGGGTTATTCCATATCCAGAAGGAACTGCTTGTGCAGAAGTTTTATTAGCCGGTGAAGAAGGTGGATCCAAGGCTAAGCTTGTATTTAAAGGTTTAGGTTTGGCTGCTGTATACAAATTCTTTGCTGATGGTTTGAAGATTTTCCCATCTTCATTATCAAAAGAAATTACAGTTAAATCTTTCTCAGGTGCTGGTATCGGTATCGACCCACTTCCATCTTTGGTAGGTGTTGGTTATATTTGTGGTCCTAAGATTTCTGGATACATGCTAAGTGGTGCAACTTTAGGTTGGTTAGTTATTATGCCACTTATGAAATTATTCGGTGGAGACAACATAATCGGTGCTGCAGATAAAGCTATTTCTGCTATGACTGTAAAAGATATTTGGGGTACTTATTTAAGATATATAGGAGCTGGTGCTGTAGCTACTGGTGGTATTATATCTTTAATTAAATCATTGCCACTAATTATTAGAACTTTCAGAGATGCTATGAAAGACTACAAATCACAAGGTTTGGGTACAGATTCAGTTCTTCGTACTGAAAAAGATTTGAGCATGAAATTCATAGGAATAGCTATTCTTGCTATAGCAGTTATAATGGCTGTTTTACCAATTATTCCAGTTGGTCCTATTGGTTCAATTATTATCGTTGTATTTGGTTTCTTCTTTGCAACTGTATCTTCTCGTTTGGTTGGTCTTATTGGATCTTCTAACAACCCAGTTTCTGGTATGACTATTGCTGCTTTATTGATAACTTCATTGTTGATCAAGGCTATGGGAAATACTGGTCACGATGGTATGATGATGGCTATTTCAATTGGTACTGTAATCTGTGTTATCGCTGCTATTTCAGGGGATACTTCACAAGACTTAAAGACTGGTTTCTTGGTTGGAGCTACTCCATATAAACAACAAATCGGTGAATTAATTGGTGTTACTGTATCTGCACTTGTAATCGGAGCTATTTTATGGTTATTAGATTCATCTTGGGGATATGGTTCAGAAGAACTTCCTGCACCACAAGGTATGTTGATGAAGCTTATAATCGAAGGTGTAATGGGTGGATCACTTCCTTGGGGATTAGTTTTCGCAGGAGCATTCATTGCAGTTGTTGTTGAAATTTTAGGAATTCCAGTTTTACCATTTGCAGTAGGTTTGTATTTACCAATCAACACTTCTACAGCAATCATGACTGGTGGTTTAATCAGATTATTTGTTGACAAGAGAAAAGTTAAAAATGAAGAATTAAGAAAAGAACAAGCTGAAAATGGTGTATTGTTCACCTCTGGATTTATAGCAGGTGAAGGTGTTGTAGGTATTTTACTTGCTGCATTTGCTATAATCAAAGTAGGAGACAAAACATTAGGTGAAGTTCTTGATTTATCTTCAAAATTCAACATCGGCACAATTGGATCAATTATAGTATTCATATTGTTATTAGCAGTTCTAGTTAGAACTTGTATTAAAAACGTAAATACTAATGAAGCGAAATAAAAATTTCCTAGAATTTATTCCTGAGGTCAATGACAAGATAGAGTTTTATGAAAAAGATGATCTTGTATATTTAGTAAAAAAGCACAATCATATTTTTGATAAGATTGCTCAAAAGATGTTCTTCACACCAAAAGAATCCAATATCAAGCTTGAAAGTTACGGAAGTGATGTTTTCAGGATGATTGATGGCAAGAGTAACATTATAGAAATTGGGAATAAATTAAAAGAACAATACGGAGATGAGGTAGAACCTCTATACGAGAGACTATCTCAATTCATACAAATTTTATACAACAATGATATTGTTAAACTCAAAAAGAAGTCTGAATAAGGCTTCTTTTTTTTATGGGGAGAAATATGGAAATAGGCAAAGAATTTCGCAAGACAACAGTTGCAGGACACACGGAGGCCCAAAATCGGAGCAAACATCTCGCACGAATATCTAGGTGAAAATTTAATAATCTTATTCGCTCAGCCTCACTTCAGAAATCTTCTTTTTAGAATATGAAATGAAGATTTCATCGTTCGAAGCGTCGCTCATAAGAAACATTAAATTTTCTATGGTGATATTCGTAAGCTTCGATTGTTTGCTTGAAGGTTTCGGTGTTTCTAGGACTGTAGGACAATATAGAAAATTGTGATGAGGATTCGCTGTTCAACAGATTCAGAACACACAGGGGACAAGACCATAGCAAACATCTCGCACGAATATCTAGACTACGAAAATAAATAAATTCTAAGCTTGTGAACCTAAAATTGTGAACTCGTGCTACGCACTCAAACAGCACAATTTTTTAACGGTTCCCTTCGCTTGAATTTATGATTATTTTCTCCGTATGATATTCTTAGCTTCGATTGTTTGCTCGAAGGTTTCGCTGATTTTGAGATTGCGGGAAAAGAATAGAAAATGGTAAAAATAAATTCGATAGACAACAGTTACAGGACACAGAGAGGGCAAAAATCGGAGCAAACATCTCGCACGAATATCTTGGGGAAAATTTAATGTTCTCAATCGCTCAGCCTCACTTCAGAAATCTTATTTTAAAAAAGTTTAACTGAAGATTTCATCGTTCGAAGCGTCGCTCATAAGAAGCATTAAATTTTATATGATGATATTAGTGAGCTTCGATTGTTTGCTTGAAGGTTTCGCGAAAGTCATGGATTGCAGGATAAGGATGGAGAATTGCTGAGAAAAGTCGCTAGACAAAATTGCAAGGCACACATGAGGAAGAAATAAAAAAAATAAAACAAAATATAAAAAGCATAAAATTAATCAAAAAACAGATAGTCTTCTTTAAAAATTACGGCGAAGGAAGTGAAAGAAAATGGACACAAAAAAATAAGAGTCATTTTCCATCTTCTGAAACAACTCTTATTTTCCGAGCAAACTGCACTTAAACTGAAATTTTGGTTCGATCATTTCCTTATCCACTCCTTAATAGTAATCTATCAGATAAACTTGCTTTTCAAGATATAACGAATCAATCTTTAAATCTTTAATTAACTAAAGTTTTCGATACTTAGGATAAAATTTTAAATTTTAATGTTTTAAGTTTAAATGTTTAAAGGTTCTAGTTTTATTTGTCTTCAAATAAAACGGGTAGTATTCCTGCGATTTTTGTTTATATATCCTTTTCATCAGAATCAATAAACTAAAGTAACAGTTCTGCTCTACAATTTAGATATCTTTTATTGTAGTATATATATACCCACTGAAAAATGTTTTAAACACTTTTTTGAAGTTTTTTTGAAAAATATTTAAAAAAATTTGAAAAAAATGATTTTGTTTTAAATTTCTCGAAATGAGGTATAATAAAAAAAAACACATGATTTTAAATCATGTGCATATAAGAAAGGAGTAAGGGGAGTCAACTCTGGAAAATTTTGAAGGCATGAGAGTTTTCCCCTCTAACTTATTAACTAATTTAGATGTGAAGTAATTGTTTGATGATAAACCAAAATATTGGAATAAATATTGCTGGAATGTAATCCATGATTTTGAATTTTTTAATTTCTAGCATATCTATACCAAGTAGGACTATCAACAATGATCCTACTACGGAGATGTTTTCAATTACTTCTGGTACTAAGACTTTGCTTAGTGATGTTGATAATAAAAATATTAGTGTGTTCATCACAAGTCCAACAACGCCTGACAGTGCAACTGTTAATCCATATGTTGCTGAGAACAAAAATGTTGTGATACCGTCTAATATTATTTTAAATTGCATTATGTCAGCGGATCCGCTTAATCCTAAATTCAATGGAGCAAGGATTGCCAATGATCCGATATTTTGTAGCATTATTAATGCAATAGCACCTTTCATGGACGAGCCAGATGAGTCTGGAACTTTGTTTTGCAAATACTCTACAAGGTTGGCTAATTTTTTGTCCAAATCAAGACCGTTACCTATTATAGCACCGATAACTAAGGAAATCAACATAAAAATAAAATTATTTGTTTTGACACTTCCTTGTATTCCCATTATTAATATACAAACGGCGACAACGTCCATTATACTTTTTATTAGTTTTTTTGGTAGGAAAGATTTCAAAAGTCTTCCCAAAAAGGCTGCGACTGCAACCGCTATAACATTTATTAATATGTAAAACATCATAATCCTCCACGAAATATGATAATATATTTTATTCAATTTGTAAAGTAATATTTTTATTAATTAACAATGTAATATTTGAAAGTGATAAAAATATGCAAATATAATATCACAATAAAATAATCTGCATAAAAGCTACATATCAAATGAGCAAAAATATATCAATAATTTGTAAAATTTAGGAGTTCGATATGAACGAAAAAATCGAATTAATCAAAACTAAAGAGATAAATTTCCTCAAAGAACTGGATAATTCTGTCATCAGATTTAAGCACAGTCTTCCTCATCACAATGACAGTTTGTTAAATAGGGTTCTTGTGGAAAAATTCATATCTCAATCTAAGATTGATTTTTATGAGGAATATAAGGATGTATCTTCTCAGTATAATTACATATACACTAAGAATAAGCTTGTAGAAGAAAGATGCGATGAAATCATTCAGATTTTTCAAGATATGGAAAATGATATGAGTTTTTTGGACGATGCTATCAAAAATTCTGGAGATATAGAAAAAGGATTTAATTTTAGGTTTTATTTGAAGAAAATTGTAGAGAGTTATAAATTTTCACGCTATAATTCAAAAGACACAGATAAGAAAAGCAAAAGAGCTCATCTTAAATCGAAAAATAAAAGGGAGTTCATAATAAGTGAGTATTCAAAGGATAGCGTGTATTTGTACAGTGTTAAGAGAAGTCTTAAGCAAGTGTACAAAAAGAGAATAAATACTGAGCTGAACAAGCTTAGGCGTGATTTGTACGATTTGAGAAAAAATATGAAGGTCGATCCAGAAGATTACGATACAAAATTCAGGGCTTTGTATTTAATTCCTGGTGTGGGGCAACTTCAGTTCAATCAACTTTACAAGTTTTTGATTATGATTGCGATATTTTTGGTGAGTGTGTTCATTCTTATTGGAGATACGCATATTGATAAATTGGATGAGTTTATGATTGGTATATTGGTGATTTTGGAAATTATCAATATAGTAAATTACAAAAAAATCGTCAGGGATATTAATAAAGGAATTCGTCCGAATAATTTCAGAGAGTCTATTATCAATATTAGATTGAAGGTTAAAGGATTTTTCACAAATAACATTAAACTTATTTACTGGATTTTGTGTGGGATTGTCGCTGCTTTTAATATTTTCATAGTGGTGGCAACTATTTTGGGAGAAGATTTGACTTTTGTTCTGAAAAATTACGACCGTTTTTACGTTCAGTTTGATTTGAAGATTGTGTGTGCGTGTGCTCTGCTCAGTGTGATGGTGTTTTCGATTGCAGAGATTGTGTCGTTGATTGTGTGGAGGATTTTCTCAAGAGTTGACAAGGAATTGAATCTTTTTATGTGCATATTGTCAATTGCATCTCTTTTTGTATTGCTGATGTTTCCAAATGATTATGTGTTTACGAAGATATTTGGAATTTTCGACCAATACGTGCTTCACGACCAAAGTTTGATGTTAATTTTCAGGTTGACTTTTTGGTTACTTACAGGTGCAGTAACAGCTTACAATGTGTATTCAATGCAGAAGATTGGGTTTTTCTCTAACAATATCAATTATTTGATGCACAACGATGATATGAATAAGTTTGACTACTACAGATGGGTTGTGTTCCCGATTTATTCTAATAAGGTTAATTTAATTACGATTTTGTTGAATTTTATGGCTTTTTATGTGATGTTTTGTTTCACTGGAGTGTATTTTTCTCACATGGTAGATATTTACAATGAGGGAGCTATGGATATTCTCATATTTTTTGTACGAAAGCTTAACAGCAATTATTATTACTTAATAGTGTTTATAATAGTGGCGATATTATCGATTGTTAATTTGTGTTGGGATATTATCACTAAGATTAGGGTTAGAAGGTAGTTATGAATATTGAATTTGAAAATTATAGTACGAATTATTTTGAAAATTTGACCGGAAAAATTACGCAAAATTGTCAGATTTTTTCAAACAAAATAACTTTGGACAAGTTCATAGCGGTGTTGATGAATGTAAAATACGCAAATGGCAAGATGCTGATAGATGGAAAGACTTCGAACAACGAGATATCGAAGTATCGTGGATTTTATGTTGTGGATGAGTTTATGTTGTATGAGCATTTGAATGTGTACGATAATTTGTCATTGGTGTTGCGTTCAATGAAGACGAGTCCTGTGACAATTTACAGAAAGATTGAGAGCTTGAATGAAAGTTTGAATGTGGATTTGGACAATAAGTTAAGAGAATGCGATGTTGATACTATCATCAAACTTATTTATGCGAAGGTTGTGCTTTCTGACAGTCATTTTGTGATTATCAAAAATTACAATAATTACACAAAAATTTTTGCTAAGAAAAACATAAAAAAGCTAACTCAAATGTTTGATGAGAAGAATATTAACTATATTATTTTGTGTGACAAGAAGAAAAAATTAGTTGATGATTTACCGATTTTAAAGCTAGGCAAGAGTAGCATTTCTGATGTAAAATGATTTGAACATTTTATTTAAATTATATATTTTTAGCTTTTTGAAAAATTTTAATACTATATTTTCAGTGTTATTTCACTTAGATTTGTGGTAATATTTAATAGGAATTAATACTATAAATTGTAGTTGGGTTTTTATAATCCACTATATACACGATAAAAGGGAGTAATAATGGAAATAAAAAAGAGAGATGGCAATATTGTCGATTTTGATAGATTGAAGATAAAATTAGCCATGAAAAAAGCTTATGCTTCTGTAGGAATTTACGCAGAGGAAAATGAACTGGAAGCTATGGCACAAGAAATTGAAAACACTATTTTGAACAAGTATCCGAAAAATCATGTGGTTACTGTGGAAGAAATCCAAGATTTGGTGGAATTGACTTTGATTGATCACGGACAATACAAGGTTGTAAAATCTTTTATTTTGTATCGTGCAAAACACACTACAGACAGAAAAGTTATCCAAGAGTTCGAAAGATTTATCACAGATGAAGATGTCATCGAAATCATTAGATATATTCAAGAACACTACGATTCTACTAGGTATTCGATAGAGAATTTGTATTTGAAGTTTGAATCATTTGTTAAGCCTAATTTGTCACAATACGATATGGTGAATTTATTGTCCAAGGCTTCTGGTGAATTGGTTAGCAAGGAAGCTCCAAATTGGGAATATATTGCATCTTTGTTTATGAATTACAATTTGAAACAAAATATTAAGAAGTTAGAAATCCAATACGATCTTCAAGATTTCAAATCTAAGATTAAGTTTTTGGATGAGAGAGGATTGTACGGCTCATACATCAGAGAAGTGTACACAGATGATGATATTGACGAATTGGAAAAATACATTGACGACGATAGGGATAAGTTATTCACTTTCAGTGCTCTAGATTTGATTATCAAAAGATATTTGATTAAAACTCATGACAACAGAGTTATGGAATCTGCACAAGAAATGTTCATGGGAATTGCGATGCATTTGGCACTTAAAGAAAAGGATAGAATTCATTGGGCAAAGAAGATTTACGATAATTTGTCTACATTAAAAGTGACTGTGGCGACTCCTACAATGAGTAATGCCAGAAAACCATTCAATCAATTGTCAAGCTGTTTCATAGACACTGTTCCTGATACTTTGGAAGGAATTTATCGTTCGATAAATAATTTCGCACAAGTTTCTAAGCATGGTGGAGGAATGGGGTTGTATTTTGGAAAAGTTCGTGCAAATGGATCTGACATTCGTGGATTCCAAGGCGTTGCAGGTGGAGTTATCAGATGGATTAAACTTGCAAATGATACTGCTGTTGCAGTGGATCAATTGGGAGTGCGCCAAGGTTCTGTAGCTGTGTACTTGGATGTATGGCACAAGGATATATTGGAATTTTTGCAACTTAGAACAAACAACGGTGATGACAGAATGAAAGCACACGATGTGTTCCCTTCTGTTTGCTATCCTGATTTGTTCTGGAAGATGGTTCGTGACGATATCGACGGAACTTGGTATATGTTCGACCCACACGAAATCTCTGTGAAAAAAGGATATAACTTGGAAGATTATTACGGAGACGAATGGGAAAAAAGATACAACGAATGTGTGCTTGACGAAAGTATTTCCAGACGTAGCATAAAAGTAAAAGATTTGGTAAGACTTATCATAAAATCATGGACAGAAACAGGAACTCCATTCACATTCAACCGTGATACTGTAAACAGAATGAATCCAAACAAACACAAGGGAATGATTTATTCTTCTAATTTGTGTACAGAAATTATGCAAAATATGAGCGAAATTCATTCTATAAGTGAAACTATCGAAACAGAAGACGGAGACGATATTATCGTTACAAAAACAAAACCGGGAGATTTTGTTGTGTGTAATCTTGCTTCTCTTGTTTTGGGAAATATCGACGTGAACAACGACGAAGAATTAGAGGAAGTTGTGGAAACAGCAGTTAGAGGATTGGACAATGTTATCGATTTGAACTTCTATCCATTGGAATACGCAAAGTACACTAACAAAAAATACCGTCCAATTGGTCTTGGAACAAGTGGATATCATCACTGTTTGGTAAAAAACAACATTATGTATTCAGATGTTGAAAAGCATTTGGAATTTGCTGATAAATTGTACGAAAAAATCAATTACTACGCTATCAAAGCAAGTAATAAAATCGCCAAGGAAAAGGGATCTTACGAATATTTTGAAGGTTCTGATTGGGAAAATGGTGAGTATTTCAAATTAAGAGATTACAATTCTGAAAAATGGAACGAATTGTATCATGATATTAAGAAAAACGGAATGAGAAATGGATACTTGATGGCAGTGGCACCAACTGGTTCAACTTCTATAATCGCAGGAACTACTGCGGCAGTAGACCCTGTAATGAGCAGATATTTCCTCGAAGAAAAGAAGGGCACAATTGTTCCACGTGTTGCTCCAGGACTTAGCCCACAAACATTCTGGTTGTACGAAAATGCACACGAATTAGATCAAAATATTACTGTAGATGCTACAAGTATCAGACAACGTCACATCGACCAAGGACAATCGGTCAACATCTACATCACGACTGATTATACGATGAGGACTATATTGAATATCTACATTAGAGCGTGGGAAAAAGGAATCAAATCTATCTATTATGTTAGAAGTAAATCATTAGAAGTGGAGGACTGCGATAGTTGCAGCGCATAATTTTTATGAAAAAATTATTATCATTAATGTTGAGCTTGGCGATTATTTTCGGATTTACAGGTTGCAAAAAAAGCGAGGAAAAAGTTGAAGAAAAACCACCCGTAAAACAAGTTCAACAAAAAGACGATTTGAATGGCAAAAAGCCTACAGAAATTGATTCGTCAATAAACTACGATGAATACGTCGATAGCAAGGAAAAATTAATCAAAGTTATCAAAAAATTGCACGAAACTCGTGGCAAAGAAGAGATTGTATTTTTGGGAAATGACAAATCGCAAATCGAAAACTTCTTGAATGAATACGACAAGAACGATAAGAAAACTGCCGAAGATAATTTGGTTATTGGAGATATGAAATTCGTGAAGGATTCTTCTATCGGTAAACCGATCTTCTCCATGAAATTAAAATCGGTGTTGAACGAAGATTTCAGAGATGAGCCTTATAGCTTGGAATTCACTTACAAATACATCGACAAGTTAAACGAGTTAACGAAAAAAGTAAAAGCCGAGGATGATTTTGAAACGGTGAAAAATTTGGCGAAAGTTTTGATTGACGATTACAGATACGATCCACAACTTTCATCGACATTTGGTTGTGATTTGTTGTTGAACAAAGAAGGAACTTGTAATTCGTTCAGTGAACTTGCCAATGATGTGCTAAATAATTGCGGAATTTATTCTGAAATTTGGTGGGTGGATTCAATGCCGGACGATGTGTTGGACAAAGTTTCCAATCCATACAGAAATCATTCAATCGACAGAGCAAGATTAAATGGCAAGATGTATTTCTTGGATTTTACTCACTCTACGATTTCTCACAAAAACGCAAAAGATTACGGATTTCAAAATAGACCGAAACTTATTATGGAAATACTACCAGAAGTAGAACGTGACAAAAACCAACTATACACTGGATATTCAAAAGTTCGTGAACCTATTTTGGTTAACAAAGGATTTTGCGATGGGCACTACAGCATCGACAATCCTTACGCAAAGTATTCTGATCTCGGATTGGGTTGGACAACTTACGGGCAATTACTGGATAACTTGCGTAAAAATCCGTACTTTAAGTAGTTAAAATTAAATGATAAAAAAGTTTTTAAAAGTTTTTTGAAAAAAAGCTTGACAAATATTTTTGGAGCGTGTATTATATATCCATAAGCTAAACAAATAAACATTAACGTTGATAAGAAGAGTAAACAATGAATGCTTTTTCAGAGAGTCTCAGTTTGGTGAAATGAGATAAAGAATAGTTGTTGAAAATGGTCTTGGAGTTAGAAAAGTCGAACAGCATTTGCTTTTAAACTTTTCCGGTTGCATCCGATATCTTGTGCTAGGTATGAATACGTACTGAACAATGAGAAAATGCATATGTATATATGTATATATGTATATATGTATTTAAAAATAAGGTGGTAACGCGGATATATTCGCCCTTATGTGATGAATGTCACATAAGGGCTTTTTTTATTATAAAAATGAGGTGAGAGTATGATTGAAGTATTAAATTTGAAGAAAACTTTTAATACAAGTGAGAAAGAATTTAATGCAGTTGATGATGTAAGTTTCAAAGTAAATAAGGGTGAAATTTACGGAATAATTGGTTTGTCAGGAGCTGGCAAATCGACACTTGTAAGACTTCTAAACAGATTGGAAGAACCGACAAGTGGAAAGGTAATAATAGATGATGTTGACATAACATCGTTGAAGCAAAAGGAATTATTGGAAGCAAGAAAAGAAATTAGCATGATTTTCCAACATTTTAATCTATTTAATCAAAAAAATGTCTACGAAAACATTGCTTATCCATTGAAGCTTCAAAACATTCCAAAAAATGAAATAGAAAAAAGAGTTAACGAGTTGTTGGATTTCATTGGACTCAGAGATAGAGCAAAAAGTTATCCTAGCCAATTATCAGGTGGACAAAAACAAAGAGTTGCAATTGCAAGAGCATTATCCACAAATCCTAAGGTGATTTTGTCAGATGAATCTACAAGCGCACTTGATCCACAAAACACGCAACAAGTTTTGGAGATTTTGAGAAAATCAGTAGACAAATACAAAACGACGATAATAATGATAACCCATCAAATGGAAGTTGCAAAAGACATCTGTGACAGGATTGCAGTGATGGAAAATGGAAAAATCATCGAAGAAAATTCTGTAGAAGAATTATTCAAAAATCCAAAAACAGATGTCACTAGAAACTTCATCAGAAAGCTTGTAGAAGAGGATGAAGAAGAGATAATAACTGACGATTTTAAGGGAGATGTCGTTAGATTAACTTATTCCAAAAAGTCCTACAACAAACCATTATTATCACAAGCAGCGAGAATTTCAGGAATAGATTTTAGTATTATATCTGGAAATATCAACAAACTACAATCCACAGGAGTTGGATACACAGTTGTTGAACTTATCGGTGACAAAGAAAACATACAAAAAGCAAAAGACTTTTTGACAGAAAATGATATTAGAGTAGAGGAGGTTAAATAATGGATGATTTATTAAATTTGGTATTAGAAGCCACAGGCGAGACATTGTACATGATTTTAGTAAGTACATTCTTCACAATATTATTTGGCCTTCCATTGGCACTTATTTTATACACAACTGGACAATCTGGACTTAATCCAAAACCAAAACTATACGCGGTATTGGATGTCATAGTTAACGTTACAAGGTCATTTCCGTTTATCATATTGATGATTGTATTACTTCCACTTTCAAAGTTAATCGTAGGAACAAAGATAGGAACATCAGCATCAATAGTACCATTAACTGTAGGTGCAATTCCATTTTTGGCGAGATTATTCGAACAAGAATTCTTGAATGTGGATAGAGGAATCATTGAAGCATCCAAATCAATGGGAGCAAGTAATTTTAACATATTGACAAAAGTATTGATTCCAGAATCATTGCCACAATTAGTGTTGGCAATAACAAACTTAATGATCACATTGATTGGATATTCTGCAATGGCAGGAACAATCGGTGGAGGAGGCTTGGGAGCCTTGGCAAAAAGATACGGCTACGACAGATTTAACACAGAAGTATTATTGTGGGCAGTAGTTGTAATTATAATCTTGGTTGAAATTGTACAAATCTCAGGTACAAATATTTCAAATAAATTAAACAAAAAAAACATATAGGAGTGGTAAAAATGAAAAAGAAAATTTTATTAGTAGTATTGGCATTAGCATTGGTATTAACATCATGCGCTAAAAAAGAAAGCAAAAAAGAAGACGGACAAACAACAAACACAGACAACAAAAAAGTTGTAATTGGAGTATCTCCAGCACCTCACAAAGAAATAGCAGAAAAAGCAAAAGAAATCTTGGCAAAAGATGGAATTGAACTAGAAATCAAAGAATTTGACGATTATGTAACACCAAACACATCACTTGAAGAAAAAGACATCGACTTGAACTTCTTCCAACACATACCTTATTTGGAAAACTTCAACAAGGAAAGAGGAACAAAAATCGTATCATTAGGTGGAGTTCACATCGAACCATTGGGAGTTTATTCTAAAACTTACAAATCACTTGATGAATTAAAAGACGGAGACGAAGTTATAATCCCAAATGATGCTACAAATGGAGCAAGAGCATTAAAATTATTAGAAGAAAACAATGTAATCAAATTAAAAGCAGATGCAGGATTGGAAGCTACAGAAAAAGACATTGCAGAAAATCCTAAGAACTTGAAATTCACACCAGTTGAAGCTGCGACAATTCCAAGAGCATACGAAGACGCCGCAATTGCTGTAATCAATTCAAACTACGCATTAGAAGCAAATCTATCACCAAAGAACGATGCAATTGCAACAGAAAAAGCTGAAGGAAACCCATTTGCAAATGTAATAGCGGCAAGAGAATCAGACAAAGACAACGAAACTTACAAGAAAGTATTGGAAGCTTTCCAATCAGACGAAGTTAAGAAATATATCGAAGAAAAATTTGAAGGTGAAATAATACCAGCAAAATAGGAAACATTAAGGGGGAGATTGAAAATGAGTTTACACGTACCATTTAGATATGATTATGTAGGAAGTTTCTTGAGAGATGAAAAATTACTAAAGGCAAGATCGGACTTCGAAAAAGAAATAATCACAAAACAAGAACTAAAAGAAATAGAAGATGAATGCATCAAAAAATTAATCAAAAAACAAAAGGAATTGGGCTATCACGTAATAACTGATGGAGAATTCAGAAGAAAAAGCTGGCATTTGGATTTCTTCTGGGGACTAAATGGAATAAAAAGAGTTGAACTTGACCATGGATACTACTTCCATGGCAAGGAAACTTACCATACATCAGTACAAGTTGAAGGAAAAATCACAGGAGAAAATCATCCATTCGTAGAACATTTTAAATTCGTAAAACAATTTGAAGATGACAATACAATCGCAAAACAAACAATACCTGCACCAGCACAATTAATCGTGGAATTATTCAGGGAAGATAATGCAGAAATTACAAAACAAATCTATCCAGATTACGAAAAGTTGGAACAAGATATCGCGAGGGCTTACAAACAAGTTATCAAGGATTTGTATGAAGCAGGATGCAGAAACATACAATTTGACGATTGCACATGGGGAATGTTAGTAGATTCTGATTATATCAACAGAAAATACGGCGAATCAGTTTCATTGGATGATGAGGCTAACAAATATTTGAGAATCAACAACTTAGCACTTGAAGACAGACCCAAAGATTTGACAATAACAACGCACGTTTGCAGAGGAAATTACGAATCAACATATGCAGCAAGTGGTGCCTACGATAAAATCGCACAAATATTATTTGCGCAAGAAAATGTAGATGCATTCTATCTTGAATACGATGACGAAAGATCCGGCGGATTTGAACCATTAAAATACGTTTCTGGAGATAAAAAAGTCGTTCTCGGACTTATCACATCAAAAAGAGGACAACTCGAAGACGAAGATGAAATCATCGCTAGAATTCACAAAGCATCTGAATTCATATCTCTTGATAGATTGTGTCTAAGTCCACAATGTGGATTTTCATCTAACGAAAATGGAAACATATTAACAGTTGACCAACAATGGGAAAAACTAAAATTAATCAAAAAAATAGCTGAAAAAGTTTGGGGAAAATAAGTAATCATACATCTCATTTTTATAAATTGCAGGCAATGAAAATTGCCTGTAATTTTTTTACGTGAAAAACACCGCTATCTAAGATAAACACAAAGGATTATACTCAAAAAAATGAAATCTCCAATGATTAAATAGTAACACCTGATAAGCTGTACTAATTCAAAAGAGGTTATAATAATGATGGATAATAATAGTCTATAACACACAAGCTGAGAATGTAAACAAAATCAAAAATACAAATCAATTAATATCTGAAATATAAAACACGATATTGTCAATTAATCATATGATATAATTAAAAAGAAAAATTACGTAAAATTTTATAAAACATAATTAGAAATTAACATAAATAGGAGAGATGAAAATGTCAGTAGTATCAAATGAAAATAACGAGTCAGCACAAAGAACGGAACTTCACAGGAAAATTTGGGCGATTGCAGATGATGTCAGAGGTGCTGTTGACGGATGGGACTTCAAACAATACATATTGGGAATTTTATTCTACAGATTTATCTCAGAAAACATCACAGAATTTTTCAACAAAGTTGAACACGAAGCTGGAGATGAATCCTTTGATTATGCAGAAATAACAGATGAAGAAGCAGAAATAGATTTCAGACCAGATACAGTGGAAGAAAAAGGGTTTTTCATACTACCAAGTCAATTATTTCAAAATGTCGTAAAAACTGCACGCACCAATGAAAATTTGAACACAGATTTGGCAAATATATTCAAATCAATCGAAAAAAGCGCAATAGGATATCCTTCAGAAGATGACATCAAAGGATTATTCGAAGACGTTGACACCACAAGCAACAAACTTGGAGCAACGGTAGCTGAGAAGAACAAAAGATTATGCGACATACTAACTGGAATTGACAAAATTAATTTCGGTAAATTTGAAAACAACGACATCGACGCATTCGGCGATGCATACGAATATTTGATATCCAACTATGCAAGTAATGCAGGAAAATCAGGAGGAGAATTCTTCACTCCACAAACAGTGTCAAAGCTTTTGGCAAGGCTTGTAATGGACGGCAAAACAAGCATTAACAAAGTATATGATCCGACATGTGGCAGCGGCTCATTATTACTTCAAATGAAAAAACAATTTGAAAAAAATATAATTGATGAAGGATTTTTCGGACAAGAAATCAACATGACCAACTTCAACCTTGCTCGTATGAATATGTTCTTGCACAATGTGAATTACAATAATTTTTCGATAAAAAGAGGAGACACGTTGCTCAATCCATTGCACAATGATGAAAAACCATTCGATGCAATAGTATCCAATCCACCATATTCAATTAAATGGGTTGGAGACAATGATCCTACACTAATCAACGATGAAAGATTTGCACCAGCAGGAAAGCTTGCTCCAAAATCATACGCAGATTACGCATTCATAATGCATTCATTATCATACCTTTCAAGTAAAGGAAGAGCTGCGATAGTTTGTTTTCCGGGGATATTTTACAGAAAAGGCGCCGAAAAAACAATAAGAAAATATTTGGTCGACAATAACTTTATCGACTGCGTAATACAACTGCCGGAAAATTTATTCTTCGGAACATCTATTGCGACATGTGTTTTGGTAATGGCGAAAAATAAAACAGAAAATAAAATACTATTCATAGATGCAACCAAAGAATTCAAAAAAGAAACCAATAACAATATTTTAGAAGACAAAAACATAAATGCAATTGTAGATGAATTCAGAGATAGAAAACAAGTACAATACTTCTCAAGATATGTAGACAAATCTGAAATAGAAGAAAATGAATACAACTTGTCAGTGTCAACATACGTTGAAAAAGAAGACACTAGAGAAAAAATAGACATCAAAGTACTCAACAAACAAATCGATGAGACCGTAAAGAAAATAGATGAGCTTAGAGCTTCTATAAATGAAATAGTAAGGGAGCTTGAAGATGAGTAAGATAGATGAATTATTAAAAAATGAAAAAGTTGAGTGGAAAAAACTAGGGGACGTTTGTGAAATAAAAAGAGGAAGAGTAATATCTAAGAAGTATTTAAAACAAAATCCTGGGGAGTATCCAGTTTATTCATCTCAAACTAGAAATAATGGGGAAATAGGAAAAATAAAAACATACGACTTTGATGGTGAGTATGCAACTTGGACAACAGATGGAGCCTATGCAGGAACTGTTTTTTACAGAAATGGAAAATTTTCTGTTACTAACATTTGTGGGATTATTAAACCAAATGATAAGAAAGAATTATTAGTTAAATTTATAGTATATTGGTTACAGATTGAAGCGAAAAAACATGTTAAAGGAGGATCTGGCAATCCAAAGTTGATGAGTAATGTTGTAAATAATATCAAAATCCCAATCCCGTCATTTGAGACACAAGAAAAAATCGTCGAAATACTTGACAAATTCACAAATTATGTTACTGAATTACAGGCTGAATTACAGGATAGGACTAAACAATACGAATACTACAGGGATATGCTATTAAGTGAGGATTATTTGAATAAATTGTGCAAAAATCCTGAAATAAATTCTTATAAGTTAAGATTTACTACTTTAGGAGAAGTAGGTAAATTTATAAATGGTTCAGGAATGCCAAAGACTATGTTTACCAGCGATGGAGAAGTTGGCGCAATTCATTATGGACATATCTATACTAAATATAGTGTATTTGTAAATGAGCCAATTGTAAAAGTTAGTAAGAATGACGCAGAAAAACTAAAAAAAGTTAATAAAGGAGATTTAGTTATTGCTAGAACATCAGAAAATATAGATGATGTTATGAAGACAGTTGCATATCTTGGCAACTCACAGGTTGTGGCAGGAGGTCACACTGCTATTTTTAAACATAGAGAAAATCCAAAATATTTATCTCATTTATTTAATGGATGTAGTTCGTTTTTGAAACAAAAAATTAAATATGCTCGAGGAGTTAAAGTTATTGAAATTTCTACTGAAGAAATGAAAAAGATAAAAGTGATTCTTCCTCCACTTGAAATTCAAAACAAGGTTGTTGAGGTGTTGGATAAGTTCCAAGCTTTGCTTACTGATACTGAAGGATTGTTACCACAAGAGATTGACCAAAGGCAAAAACAATACGAATATTTTCGTGAAAAACTCTTGACATTTGACGGAAATGTGGTAAGCAAGCAAGCAAGCAAGCAAGCAAGCAAGATAATATCTAATAGATATTTTGATTTGCTTGAAGAAGCTTGTGATATTGTTGGAATTGAGTTATTTAATGTAGAATGGAAAAGTTTAGAGGAAGTTTCTACGGGAAAACTTCAATATGGATCAGGGGCATCTGCTGTTGAATACGATGGAAAAACGAGATATATAAGAATAACGGATATAGATGAAATGGGTAATTTAAAGCTAGAAAAAGTCTCCCCAAATAAAATAGAAGATAAATATTACTTAAGTTATGGGGATATTTTATTTGCAAGAAGCGGAGCTACTGTAGGCAAAAACTTTATTTACACGGAGGATTACCCTGCTGTGTTTGCTGGATATTTAATTAGACTAAAAGTAAATAAAAAATTAGTAAATCCAAAATTTGTTTATAGTTGCTTGAATACAACTTCGTATAAGAGCTTTATATTGAATAAAAAAAGTAATAGTTCAAAACCTAATATCAATGCTAAGCAATATTCTGAATTTAAAATCCCGGTGCCACCTTTTGCTGTTCAAGAGCATGTCGTGTCCATTTTGGATAAGTTTGATGAATTAATTAATGATATTTCAACAGGAATACCTAAGGAGATTGAGTTAAGACAGAAGGAATATGAATATTATAGGGAGAGGTTATTAAGTTTTCCTAGATAGGAGGAGATTATGTCTGATAAGTTTGTAAATTATAATACGTCGACTATTGCAGAGATGAATAATGGTATTATTTTGTCTAGTTATAAAAAAGTGGAGTGTGTCTCTGAATCTTATCAAACTGAGAGTCAACTTGAGATGAATTTGATTAAGAATTTGGAAAGTCAAGGTTATGAGAGACTTATTGCTCGTTCGAACAAGGATTTGTACAAGAATTTGAGAGTGCAAATCGAGAGGTTGAATGATGTTAAGTTTTCGGATGAGGAATGGAGTAGGCTTTTAGTTGAATACTTGGATTGTCCGAATGATGGTTTGATTGAGAAGACTAGAAAGATTCAAGAAAATCATATTTACGATTTTGTATTTGATGATGGGCATGTGAAAAATATCAAGATTATCGATAAGAAGAATATTCATAACAATTTTCTACAAGTTACTAATCAAATCACTGCTGAAGGTAAGAAGAAAAGTAGATATGATGTTACAATTTTGGTAAATGGTCTTCCGCTTGTTCACATTGAGTTGAAGAAGAGGGGGGTGAATTTGCATGAGGCTTTCAATCAAATTCACAGATACAGCAAGGAGAGTTTTAATTCTGATAATTCATTGTACAAGTATGTTCAAATTTTTGTGATTTCAAATGGTACTTATACTAGATATTTTGCAAATACTACTGCACAAAACAAGAACAATTACGAGTTTACTTGCGAATGGGCTGATGCTAAGAACAAAACTATTTGTGATTTGGAAGATTTCACGAAGACTTTTTTTGAAAAGCGTGTTTTGCTTGAGGTTATCACAAAATACTGTGTGTTCGATGTGAATAATACTTTGCTTATTATGAGACCGTATCAGATTGCTGCTACTGAAAGGATTTTGTGGAAGATAAAATCCAGCTACGAAGCAAAGAAAGCAGGTAGGCCTGAGGCAGGAGGATTTATTTGGCATACGACAGGTTCTGGTAAGACTTTGACTTCTTTCAAAGCTGCTAAGCTTGCGACTGATTTGGAATTTATTGATAAGGTATTCTTTGTGGTTGATAGAAAAGATTTGGATTATCAAACTATGAAGGAGTATCAAAGATTTCAACCAGATAGTGTGAACGGATCCAAAGATACGAAAGAATTAAAAAAATCTATCGAAAAGAAGGATAACAGAATTGTTGTAACTACTATTCAAAAATTGAATGAATTTGTAAAGAAGAATCCTAATCATGAGATTTATGATAAGCATTGCGTGATTATTTACGATGAGTGTCATCGTTCACAGTTTGGAGATGCTCAGAAGAATATAAAAAAATCTTTTAAGAAATACTACCAATTTGGATTTACTGGTACTCCTATTTTTGCAGAAAATTCTATTAATGGTAGTACTACTGCGGGGATTTTCGGAGCACAACTTCACAGTTATGTGATTACGGATGCTATTAGAGATGGCAAAGTGTTAAAGTTCAAGGTGGATTACAACAATATTACTCCTAAGTTCAAATCAGCTGAAGAAGAAGTTGATGAAGATAAAATTAAAAAGGTTGAGAAGAAGATGCTTCTTCATCCAGAACGTATTTCAGAAATCACTAGATATATTTTGGATGTATACAATCATAAAACTCACAGAAATGAGTTTTATGATTTGAAAGATAGAAGGCTTAACGGTTTTAATGCTATGCTTGCTGTTCAAAGTATTGATGCTGCGAAGTTGTATTACGAGGAGTTTGAAAGACAACAAAAAGATTTGCCTGAAGATAAGAAGCTGAGAGTGGCGACTATTTTTAGTTTTGCTGCTAATGAGGAGCAAAGTGCTATTGGTGATATCAAGGACGAGGATTTCAATGTTTCTGCGTTGAATTTATCAGCTAAGGAGTTCTTGGATAAAGCTATCTCAGATTACAATGATTATTTTAAACAAAATTTCTCAACTGATGGAAATGAATTCCAAAATTACTACAAGGATTTATCATATAAGACTAAAAGAAAAGAAGTGGATTTGTTAATTGTTGTGGGGATGTTCTTGACAGGATTTGATGCTCCTACTTTGAATACTTTATTTGTCGATAAGAATTTAAGATATCATGGATTAATCCAAGCTTTTTCGAGAACTAATCGTATTTTGAACAAGGTTAAAACTTTTGGAAATATTGTGTGTTTCAGAGATTTGGAAAAGGCGACAGAAGATGCTATAAAAACTTTTGGCGATGAAAACAGTGTAAATATTATTCTTGAAAAAAGCTACGAAGAATATATGGAAGGTTTTACAGATGAGGAAACTGGAAAAGTAACCAGAGGATACAAGGATATTTGCAATGAAATTGTTGCAAAATTCCCAGATCCAACCGAGATTTTCTTGGAGGCTGACAAGAAGGAATTTGTACAACTTTTTGGAGAGTTGTTGAAGTCTGAAAATATTCTCAAAAATTTCGATGAGTTTGAAAGTTTCGACAAGATTATTTCTGATAGATTAATGCAAGACATGAAGAGTGTGTATGTTGATATTAGAGAAAATATTGTAAATTCAAGAAATTCCAAAGACTCTGAAGAACAACAGGTGGATTTCTCGGATGTGGAATTCCAAATAGATTTGTTGAAAACTGATGAGATAAACTTGGATTATATTTTGGCTTTGATTTTGGAAAAATCCAAAGAACATGAGGATGTTGAAAACTTAAAAGCAGAAGTTCGAAGAGTTATAAGATCCAGTTTGGGAACGAGAGCTAAGGAAGATTTGGTGATGGATTTTATCAATAAAACAAAATTGTCAGAGTTGAAGGATAATGATGATATTTTGGAAACTTTCTATTCGTTTGCCAAAAAAGAAAAAGAAAAGAATGTGAAATTGCTTGTTGAAGAAGAGAAGTTAAAAGAAGGAGCATATCATTTTATCAATAAGTCAATAGCGAAAGGTTTTGTTGATTACGCAGGTACTGAATTGGATAAAATTTTGCCACCGACTTCTCGTAGACAAGGTGCAAGAGAAAAGAAAAAACAAATTGTTCTAACAAAAATAGAAAAAATCGTAGAGGTTTTTGTAGGAATATAAATTAATTGGGAGAGCTTTAATAGCTTTCCCTTTTATTTTGAAAATATTAGAAATGTTGTAGGATTTTGTTGTTGATATGAAAGGTCAAAGATGGTATAATTTAAGAAAGATAAATTTTTTTTATTTAATTAGTCAGAGAAAGTCAAAAGAGGTGATAGTATGGCAGGGCTTAGTAACAGCATTGAAGCTTTTTTGAAGGAATTGTTGAGTAACACTGACGATGATTTCATCGAAATAGGTAGAAATGATCTTGCCAATCAGTTTAATTGTGCTCCATCGCAAATTAATTACGTTCTGACTACTAGATTTACTCCTTACAAGGGTTATTATATTGAAAGTAGACGCGGTGGAAGTGGATATGTTAAAATAATAAAATTAACAATTGAAGACACTAATCCGATTAAGGAGATTGTCGAAAATGTTATTGGAGATAGAATTACGAAGGATAAGTCGAACAATATTATTAATATGCTTTTGGATGAGGATTTGATAACTGAAAGGGAAGCTTTGGTTATGGTTCACGCTTTGGAGGATAATACTTTGTCGAAGGTGGATTTTAATGACAGGAATGTTCTGAGGGCTGATTTGTTGAAAAATATGTTGTTGGCTTTTATGAGATAGAGGTGATTATATGAATTGCGATAATTGTGGCAAACCGGCTTTTATTCAAGTGAAGATTGTGGGACCTTTTGGTGCTCGTGATGTGAATTTGTGTCATGATTGCTATGAAGAATATATGAATAATTTGAAGAATGAGATTATTTCAAATTCCGATTTTAAGTTTGATTCTAATGAAGAATTGAACGAAAATAAGGAGCTTTTTGAAGAAATCGCAAAACAAATTTCTGATGTGGTGGAACATTTGCCATTTGAAAAGGTACAACAACCATCAAATGAAAAGGCTGATGATAAGAGTGTGTGCCCAGTGTGCAATATGCCGTTTGATGAATTGAAGAATTATTCGTCGATTGGTTGCAAGTATTGCTACGATCATTTCAGGGATTTTATCATGGATAAGAGAAATTCAAAAAGCTATCCGAAATATTATAAGGGCAAATTCCCTAAGAATTTTAAAAAGGCAAAGGAAATTTTGGAGAAGTTGGATAGTTTGTCAGATGAGCTTTTCATTGCGATGGATAATGAGGAGTTTGAAAAGTGTCACGATATTCAAATGAAGATTGACGATTTGGAATTGAAATTACAAGAATATAGGGAAAAATGTTATGAATAATTCAAGTGTTGTAATGAAATCTGATGTGTCGTTGAGAAGGAATTTGTCGGACTATAATTTTATGTTGGTTATAGATACGGATTCTTGCGACGATATGAAATCAGATATTAAAAAAGAATTGGATAATTTGGGATATTTGAAGGAGTCTAGCGTTTATTCTTTTAAGGATACTAAAAGCACGAACAGGGATTATCTTAGAAAACAAGGATACATTTCCAGTGCTTATTATGAGGATGTATCTCCTGAAGTTATCATAAATAGCGATAAAAAATGCGCGTTTACTTTGGCAGATAATGACCACATTTGCATTACTGCTTACGATTTTGGGAAAAATTTGAGAGATATTTACGAAAAATGTCTGAATATTGAAGAAAAATTGAATGATAAATTAAACTTTGCTTTTGATATTGATTTTGGATATTTGTCAGATGATTTCTACGATTCGGGATGTATGATGGATGTAAGCGTGTGTATGAACTTGAAGGCTTTGGAGTATTTCAACAAGATTGACGATATTCAAGATGTTGCAAGATACAGAGGATATATGTTTGAGAAAGCTTTCAATTCTAATACGAAAAGTTCGATTTACAGGCTTACGACTAATGGTCATTTGATGGATCCTGAATATATTATCAATGATATGACGCTTTTGATTGATTCGATTTCTAGAAAGGAAATTGAAAACAGACGCATTTTATTCGAAAATAATCCTGAGTTTAAGGATGACCTTTTGAGAAGTGTGTCGATGCTAAAATATTCAAGAGTTTTGGATGAAATTGAAGGAATGAACAGGATTGGAGATTTACTGATAGCTATCGATTTTGGCATAGTCGATGGTTTCAATGTAGATGATATTCTGGACTTGTACGATAAGACAAATAAGTTGAGGCTTGAAAAATTTCGCGAAAACAATAAATTGAATCAAAACATTGGTGTTTTGAGAAGTGAAATTATCAAGGATACTTTGGAAAGACAGGTGAAAAATTGAGAAAATCAGATATTTATAATTTGAGAACTGAAGCTGTGTATGAGGCGATTAGTTTGAAACACGCTGATCTTGGAGTGGAGCATGTGCTTCTTGCGATGTTCAAGTTTGACTTCAAGGCGTCTCAATATTTGAAAAAACACGGTGGAAATTACGAAAAAATTAGAAATTTAATTATAGATGAGTTGGGTTATGGAGACAGCAAGGAAACTAATCAAAGAATTAGCCCGAAACTTGAAGAAATAATCACTCAAGCTGTGGGATTGTCCAACACTTACGGAGAAAGGGCGATTACTCCAGAACACATTATGGCAGCGCTTTGCATGGATAGTTCTAACTACGCTAATCATTTGATGAAAAGAACAGGCGTGGATATTATGAAATTGACAGCGGAACTTCGAAAATATTTCTTTATGAAGATGAAGAGAGAACAAGGAGATGTCAACGACACATCAGCTAGTTCTTCTAAGTCAAGTGAGATTGAAAAGTATACTAAGAATTTGAACGAATTGGCAAAAGAAGGAAAGATCGACCCTTGTATCGGTCGTGAGGAAGAAATCGAAAGGATTATTCAAGTTCTTCTTAGACGTAAGAAAAATAACCCTGTGTTGATTGGAAATCCTGGTGTCGGAAAGACTGCTATCGTGGAAGGCTTGGCTGTAAAGATTGTCAACGGAGATGTTAATGATATTTTCAAGGACAAGGAGATTTTGTCATTGGATTTGGCAGCGTTGTTGGCTGGAACAAAATACAGAGGAGATTTTGAAGAAAGAATCAAAAAAGTTATCGATACTTTGTCAAATTCTGAAAACAAAATTTTATTTATAGATGAACTTCATTCGTTGATGGGCGCAGGTGGTGCAGAGGGCGCATTGGATGCATCAAATATTTTGAAACCATCATTGGCGAGAGGCGATTTGCAAATAATCGGAGCTACAACTATCAATGAATACAGAAAAACTATCGAAAAGGACCAAGCTTTTGAGAGAAGACTTCAAACTATCATGGTAGATGAGCCTTCTGTTTCGGATTCTATACAAGTTATTGAAGGATTGAAGGACAAATACGAATCACACCATCACGTTCTAATTAGTGACGAAGCAATCAAAGCGAGTGTTGAATTATCGCGCAGATATTTGAACGACAGATATTTGCCAGACAAGGCGATAGATTTGATAGATGAAGCTCAATCGATGGTTAGAGTGAAAAACTTCACTGGTGGTAAAAATTATGCGAAAATTCTAGAAGAATTAGAAGAAGAAAAGCAAGAAGCTATTCAAAATTCTGATTTCTTACTTGCAGCAGAAAAAAGAGATGCCATCAAGGAAGTAGAAGCAGAAATGGAAGAAGAAGACCAAGACGAAAACAAATTGGAAATTGGATTCGATGAAATAGCGAATATCGTGTCACGTTGGGCAAAAGTTCCAGTGTCTAAGCTAACAGAATCAGAATCACAAAAATATTTGTTCTTGGCTGATAATTTGAAAAAAGTTGTCATCGGACAAGACAAGGCCATTGATTCTATTTCCAACGCAATTAAAAGAGCACGTGTCGGACTCAAAAATCCTAACAAGCCAATTGGATCATTTGTGTTTGTCGGACCAACTGGTGTCGGCAAAACATACTTGGCGAAGAAACTTGCTAAGGAATTGTTCAATGATGAGAATGCGATGATTAGAATTGACATGACAGAATATATGGAAAAACACTCCGTATCAAAATTGATAGGATCTCCTCCAGGATATGTTGGCCATGATGATGGTGGACAATTAACTGATATGGTGCGTACGAAACCATACTCTGTAATATTGTTTGATGAAATCGAAAAGGCGCATCCAGATGTTTTCAACACGCTTTTACAAGTTTTGGACGATGGTAGACTTACAGACTCCAAGGGACGCGTAGTAAATTTCAAAGACACTGTAATCATAATGACATCAAACATTGGCGCAAGTGAACTTGAAAGCAAAAATGTAATTGGGTTTAATACAGCAGAAGATGTTGAAGTTGATGAATACAACAGAAACAAAGAAACTATCAACAATGCAATGAAGTCGATGTTCAAGCCAGAATTTATGAATAGATTAGACGATGTTATCGTGTTTAGCAATTTGAACAAGGAAAATGTAAAAGAAATTGCTGGATTAATGATGGATGAATTGGTTGAAAGAATGGCGAAGAATGATTTGATAATTTCGTATGACGAAAAAATCTTGGATTATCTTGTAGACAAAGGATACGACAAGAAATTCGGAGCAAGACCTCTTGAAAGACTTATAAGAACGGATATTGAAAATGAACTTGCCGACAAGATCCTGAACGGAGATATCGACAAAAATAGAAAAACAACTATAACTGTGGTTAACGACAAGGTTAGCTTCAGAAGATATGTAAGACGCAAAAAGACTGTGAAACAATAATATGAAAAAGAAAACAAAATACGTGTGCAAAAATTGTGGCTACGAGCAAGCCATGTGGATAGGAAAATGCCCCAGTTGTAATAGCTGGGGTTCTATGCAAGAACAAGAAATCGTAGATGAAAAATCGAATACTACAACAACAAGTTCAACCAAATCTTCAAAACCTGTTAAATTAGTCGATGTAAAGATAGATTCATCAGAGAGAATTCAATCGTCGATTACTGAATTAAACAGAGTTTTTGGTGGAGGACTTGTCAGAGATTCCGTGTCAATTCTAACTGCAAGACCAGGAGCTGGAAAATCAACTTTGCTTTTGGAACTTGCAAATGATTTGGCTTCTAAAAATATAAAAGTTCTCTACATTTCTGGAGAAGAATCCACATCTCAAATCAAACAACGCGCGATGAGAACTATGGAGAAAATCCCGGAAAATATTTGGTTGATTTCAACGACAAGCATGGACAACGCTTTGGATTCTATTCATAAAATAAAACCGGATGTGATTTTCTTGGATAGTATTCAAACATTCCAGCTTCGTGAATACACTTCACGTCCAGGTTCTCCTGTGCAAACTGTAGAATGTGCGAATAAAATTGTAGAAATCTGCAAAAATCCAGAGAAGCCAACTCTTGCGATTATGATTGGACACATGACAAAATCAGACGAAATGGCAGGACTCAGAACGCTTGAACACTTGGTGGATACTGTGCTATATTTGGAAGGTGAAAGTGACGATCCTTTGAGATTGTTGACAACGACGAAAAACAGATTCGGTCGAACTGGAGAGATTGGATTGTTTAATATGCAAGAAGATGGAATAAAAGAAATCACAGATGCGTCAGATTATTTCGTCACGAAAAGGAAAAAAGATGTAAATGGTGCAGCGCTTTCTGTAATAAAAGAAGGGTCACGAATTTTGGTTGTGGAAGTTGAAGCATTGGTGTCCAAATCATTCACACCGTATCCTCAAAGAATAGGAGATAGCCTTCGTAAAGACCAATTGAATACGCTAATTTCTATCTTGGAAGAACGCGCAGGGATGAATATGTACGACAAGAATGTCATCATCAAAACCACAGGAGGAATCAAAATCCAAGAACAATCCGTGAATTTGTCCATAATAATGGCGATTGCATCATCACTTATGAACAAACCAATTCCATCTGATGTTGTGTTCATTGGAGAAGTTGGATTGACAGGAGAAATCAAAAGAGTTCCACAAATAGAAACCAGATTAAAAGAAATCGAAAGATTGGGATACAAAAAAGTTTACATCTCACAAAACACGAAACTAACACAAAAATACGATCTTGAAATCAAACAATTTGATAGCATAAGATCGGTAATATCAGATATATTTTAAAAGGCACTCAAAAATTGAGCGCCTTTTTCTAATTCTTTCCTAATATTAATTTGTTGTTATCAATGTAGGTTTTTATTCCCGACAAATCATTTTTCTCATACAAATCCAATAGATATTGTCTGTGGATTTTGGATTCTTCTTGACCATCCTTGTAAATTGGATAATCTTCGTTTTCTTTCATGGATTGCATAGCCTTTTTTAAGTCTTCATCAGAACTTATGCCGTATCTTTCTGAATACGGATTGTAAGTATTCATAGTTTTACTCTTACACATGGTGAATGAAAACATCATCATTACAGTACATAAAAAAATTACAAATAATTTGTTACGTTTCATAAAAGCCTCCAAACTGTTTATTTAATTTAATTATATAACGTTTTCTAAAAAAAACAACTCTTATATAAAAAAAGAGTGGACTATGTCCACTCTCAAATTTTATAATTCTTTTTCTATTTCGTCTAATATTTCCAATAATTGTGGAAGGATTTCTTCAAGAACTCCATCGTTCATTGGGTTTTTGATGTTACCAGCTTTCATTATTCCGAAAAATGATTGGCTTCCACCAACTTTACAGATTTCAAGGTAATCTTTGAATGCTTCTTCGCGGTTCTTTCTTGATTTCAATAAGAATTGGAATGCGCAAACTTGTGCCAATGTGTAATCAATGTAATAGAATGGGTTATTGAAGATGTGACCTTGTCTGTACCACCAAGTTCCTTTTTCCAAGAATTCATCATCATAATCTAAGTTTGGACGATACATCAATTCTATTTCGTGGTATTTTGCTTTTCTTTCTTCAGCTGTTGCATCTGGATTTTCGTATACGAAGTGTTGGAAATGGTCGATAGTTACTCCGTAAGGAATGAAACTAATAGCTCCATCTAAGTGAGAGAATTTGAATTTGTTAGTTTCTTCTTCGAAGAACAATTCCATCCATGGCCATGTCAAAAATTCCATACTCATTGAGTGGATTTCACATGCTTCAAATGTTGGCCAGATGTATTCGAAAATTCTCCCGTCCATTGAAGTGTATGCTTGGAATGCGTGGCCAGCTTCGTGAGTCATTACTTCTACATCGTGAGTAGTTCCGTTGAAGTTGGCGAAGATAAATGGAGATTCATAATCTTCAATTGTAGTACAGTATCCGCCGCCTTCTTTACCTTTTTTGCTTTCCAAATCGAATAATTCTCTTTCATACATAAAGTCGAAGAATTTTTTAGTTTCTGGTGACAATTCAGAGTACATTTTCTTAGCATTATCTACCAAGAAGTCTTTTTCTCCGTGAGGTTTTGCGTTACCATCTGTGAACATTACGTTGTTATCGTAAGCTTTCATATCTTCGATGCCAATTCTCTTAGATTGTTTCTTTCTCAATTCAAGATAAACTGGTGTTACGTATTTTTTGACAAATTCTCTGTATTTTGCAACATCATTCTTGTCGTAATCAGTTCTCATCAATGATTTGTATTGGTATTCGATGTATGAATCAAATCCCAAAGATTTAGCCATATCTGTTCTAACGTGAACCATTTCGTCGTAGATATCGTCGATTTCTTTTTCGTGTTCTTTGAAAAATTCTGAGATTTTTCTTGTAGCGGCTTTTCTTTCATCACGATCTTTTGATTGTGTGTAAGGAGCCATTTGTGACAATGTCAATGTTTTATTATCAAATTCGATTTGTGCAGATGCGATTAATTTGTTGTATTTAGTAGTTAATTGGTTTTCTTTTTGTTTAAATGGAACTGCTTTTTCGTTGAAAATCAATTGGCAGCTGATCAAATCAAACAAATGTTGTCCAAAATGTTCAACCAAATCGTCTTTGAATTTGGAGTTGTCGATAGCTTCGTACATTTTAGTGTCAAGCACTGAATAATGTGGCATGTATTCATCCAAGAAATCTTGTTCTTCCTTGTAAAATTCGTCGTTCGTATCGATTGTGTGACGAATGTATGCAAGGTTGACATTAGTGCTTAGTGTTTTCTTGTATTTGTCCATTTCTTCCATGATTTTGATTTGTTCTTCAGAAGTTGTGGAATCGTTAAATCTTTTGATAAAATCTTCGACCTTTTTCTTGTCTTCTTCGAAGTTAGGTCTAGTGTATTTGTATTCTGTAAATTTCATTTTTTCACCTCTAAAATTATTTTATCATATTTTTATACTATGTAAATGTTTTTATGGTTGATAAATATTTCTAAGAAAAAAACAATAAAAAAATATAGGGAACAGTGTTAGATAATTTAAAAAAGTGGGTATATAAAAAAAGTAAGAGATTTGAACTGATGATTCCACCAGCTTAAAATTTTCTTATAAAGAAAAGGAGATGTTATTTAATGAATAATAGTTATGATGAAAGAGTAAAGTTTGTTAATGGAAATTATCACTCTTTAGTTCACGCAAGAAAGCCAAAAGATATAGATGATAAGAAAGCCTACATTATAGGTACTGGTATTGCTGCATTGGCTGCGGGTGGATTTTTAGTAAAAGATGCTCACATGAAAGGCGAAAATATTACTTTTATTGAACAATTAGAATTGCCTGGTGGAAGTTTGGATGGAGAATTTAAGACTGAACACAGAGGATATGTTGCCAGAGGCGGTAGAGAAATGGGTCACCATTTTGAAACTTTGTGGGACTTGTACAGTGCGGTTCCATCATCTGAAAATCCAGAGGAATCAATACTAGATCATTTCTTCTACACTAACTTAGACGATCCAAATTTCAGTAAATGTCGTATAACTCATGAAAATGGTAAAAGATATGATGAAGAAAAATTCAACTTATCAGACAAAGCTTTGAAGGAAATTGCAGAGCTTACAATTACAAAAGATGAAAACTTACAAAACAAACAAATTGATGAAGTTTTCTCAGAAGAAACTTTAAATAGTGATTTCTGGATTTTGTGGAGATCAATGTTTGCGTTCCAAAACTGGAATAGTGCTTTGGAAATGAAATTGTATTTGAACAGATTTATCCACCATGTTGGAGGACTTCCTACACTTTCAGCTCTTCAATTTACTCAATACGACCAATACGAATCTATCGTTAAACCGATAGTTAAATGGTTAGAAGAAAAAGGTGTTAAATTTGAATACGGAATCACTGTAAAAGATGTTGATTTTGATATAACTGCTGATAAGAAAGTTGCTACAAAATTGGTAATGGAATCAAGTAAAGGTGAAGACAAATCAATTGATTTAACTGAAAATGATTTGGTATTTATAACTAATGGATCAATGACTGAATCATCAAGCTACGGTGACGATGAGACTGCAGCAACTTTGAGTGCTGATCTTGGCGGAAGCTGGGATTTATGGAGGAATATAGCATTAAAATCAGATGAATTCGGCAAACCTGACAAATTCTGTAAAAATGTTGAAAGAACTAACTGGGAATCTTGTACTGTAACTGTTCATGGTGGTAAAGTTATCGACTATATCGAAAATATTACTAAGAGAAATCCTTACACAGGAAAAGTAGTTACAGGTGGTATCGTAACTGTTAAGGATTCAAATTGGTTGATGAGCTGGACGATTAACAGACAACCACAATATGTTGGTCAACCAAAAGAAGATATTTGCGTTTGGGTTTACGGATTATTTACTGACAAAGACGGAAATTATATCAAAAAAACTATGAGAGATTGTACAGGAAAAGAAATCACAAAAGAATGGTTATATCATATAGGTGTTCCTGAAGCAGAAATCGATCAATTATCACAAGATTGTTCAGCAATTCCTGTAATGATGCCATATATTACAAGTCATTTTGAACCTCGTGAATTTGGCGACAGACCTTACGTTGTTCCTAAAGGAGCTGTGAACTTTGCATTCCTTGGACAATTTGCAGAAACACTGGACAAACCTGGCAGAGATACTGTATTTACTACAGAATATTCTGGAAGAACAGCAATGGAAGCTGTATATGCATTGTGTCATGTTGAAAAGGGAATTCCAGAAGTTTACGCTTCAAGATACGATTTGAGATATTTATTAAATGCAGTTAGTGCACTTAATGATTACGAAAAACCTGACCTACCAATTCCAAAATTGTTAGCTCATAGTATTGGAAAGAAAATAGAAGACACTGATATCGAATTAATGTTAAAAGAAAATAATTTGATTTAGATTTGTTAATATCCCTGGAATTTATTTTCTGGGGATATTTTTTTGTTTTAATTTGTAATAAAATATACAAAAGGGGATGAAAATATGGACAGAAGGAAAATAGATCGAATCAAAGGAGCGCTTTTTGCTTTTGCGATAGGTGATAGCATGGGAGCTACTACTGAATTTATGACTGAAGACGAAATTTCAAAAATCTACGGAAAAGTCACTGATATATTAGGTGGAGGATGGCTTGATTTGAATCCAGGAGAATGCACTGATGATACTGATATGAGTATTTGCGTTATGAATTCTTTGATGGAAAATGACCGTGATAATTTTGAGAAAAATACTATGAAAAATTTCGTGGAGCGGTACAATACTCATCCAAGAGATATTGGCAATCAATGTAGACGTGCAATCGAACACTACATTCAGTACGAAATATTTATCGAAGAAGATGATACAGCGCTTGGAAATGGAAGTTTGATGAGAGCACTTCCTTGTGCACTTCTAGATAATGAAATTTCTGAAGATTTGAATATAAAACAAGGACGACTCACTCACAATAACGAAATGTGTGACAGAATTTTAAAAGAATACACACAAATTATCAGAGATAATGTCAACGGGAAAACTCATGAACTAAAAGATACGCAATTGTTAAAACCATCGGGATATATCGTGAACACTTTCAATAATGCGATTCATTGGGCTAAGGAAAATTCAATTGAAGATTGTATTATAAATGCTGTAAATCACGGGGGAGATTCTGACACGATAGCTGCAATTGCAGGAAGTATCAGCGGCTCAATTCATGGATATTCTACAATTCCTAAAAAGTGGATTGAAAAATTAGACGAAAATGTAAAAGAGGAAATTGAAAAATTCGTAGAGTATTTGTGCGACGGAAATGTGAATGATGATCGAAATAAAATATAAATTAGTTGAATGTATTTATTTGAGACTGTGAAATAGTTTTTGTATGAGAAATCCTCCTGATAAGACAATAATCAGGAGGATTTTAATATGTCAAAAAATACATAAAAAGTTATACTTAAAGCATAACTATAAATACATTATTTATTTTAAATGTATATTCAGGAAAATGATAAAGGTTTTTATATTTTAATTATTAATGAAATCTCTGTTTTTAAAATTATTAATATATTTTTATTATGAGTTTTATGTATATAAAGTTAAAAAAATAATTATATTAGAGGTCTTATAAATGTTGACTAGATAAAAAAAAAGTAGTAAAATTTAGAACGTAATTTTTGAAAATGGGACTCAATATCGATATTTGCAATTTATACCATGAATAAAATTAATATTTTTTAATCTAGGAGGATTTATGAAAAAAAAGGATATTATAAAGGCAACTCTTGTTGCAGCTTTATCAGTTTCATCAGTTTCATTTATGTGCAGTGATACAGTTTTTGCAAAAATTGAAGATACTCAAAATATTATTGATAAGAAAAAATCTATAGAATATAAGCAGGATGAAAATAAGCTTACTAATGAGACGTTAAAAGTCAATAAAGAAAATTCGAACAATACAAACGATGAAAAGTTATCAGTAATTACCAAAGAAGATATTAAAGAGGATTCAGTAATTGAAAATAAAAATACTTCCGATAACAAATATTCAAACAAAGAAGTATCAAAAGGAAATGAATTGTATAAAGCAGATGAAATTCAAAACATTTCTAAAAAAGAAGAAGATAGAGTTGTATACATAGCTGAATTTAGGAATAAGGAGGATGGTCAGAAAGCAATTAAAGAACTATCTAATTTTAAAAATACTAAAGTTTTGTATACTTATAATACGATTTTCAATGGTTGTGCTATAGAAACAAATCGAGATAATTTGGACAAAATTAAACTTATTGAAGGCATTTCATCAGTCGAAAAATCACAAAAAGTTCAACCGATGATGAACAATGCTCGAAAGGAAATAGGAGTTGATGAATCCATAGATTACCTAAAAGCAATCAATGCTCAATTTGGCAAAAACTTTGATGGTAGAGGAATGGTAATTGCAAATATTGATACTGGAACTGATTACAGACACAAAGCCATGAGAATTGACGAAGATGCGAAATCATCGATGAAATATAAGAAAGATGATTTACAAGGAACTGACAAGTACTTTTGGTTGAGTGATAAAATACCTCACGCTTTTAACTATTATAATGGTGGCAAAATCACTGTCGAAAAATATGATGATGGTTCAGATTATCATGATCCACACGGTATGCATATAGCAGGAATTCTTGCTGGAAATGATACTGATGAGGACATAGCTAATTATAATGGTATTGACGGGATTGCTCCAAACGCTCAAATATTTTCTTACAAGATGTATTCTGATTCAGGTGATGGATTTGCCGGTGATGAAACGATGTTTCATGCTATTGAAGATGCAATCAAGCATAAGGTCGATGTAGTATCTGTATCATCAGGTTTTACAGGAACAGGACTAGTAGGAGAAAAATATTGGCAGGCTGTTAGAGCTTTGAGAAAAGCTGGCATTCCTATGGTTGTAGCAACTGGAAACTACGCAACAGCTGCATCAAGCTCATCATGGGACTTGGCAGCAAATAACCAACTAAAGATGATAGATACAGGCAATGTAACTAGAACTGCTGCACATGAAGATGCTATCGCGGTCGCATCAGCTAAAAATCAAATAGTAGAGTTTGACAAGGTCAATATTGGTGGAGAAAGCTTTAAGTATAGAAATATCGGTACCTTCTTCGATAAGGATAAGATTATTAGAAATGAAGACGGAAGCAAGCTATCTGACAAAGTAAAATTTGTTTATATAGGCAAGGGTCAAGATGAAGATCTAGTTGGTCTTAATCTTAAAGGCAAAATTGCCGTTATGGATAGAATCTATACCAAAGATTTAAAATATGCCTTTAAAAAAGCTGCCGATAAAGGTGCTCGTGCAATCATGGTTGTAAATACAGTTAACTACTACAACAGAGATAACTGGACAGAGCTTCCAGCCATGGGTTACGAAGAAGATGAAGGAACAACTTGTCAAGTATTTTCAGTATCAGGTGATGATGGTCTAAAGATTTGGAATATGATTAATCCAACAAATAAAACAGAGGTTAAAAGAAATAAAAAGGAAGACTTCAAAGATAAGCTTGACCAATACTATCCAATTGACATGGAAAGCTTCAACAAAAACCGTCCAAAGCTTGGTGATGAGAAAGAGCTAGCCTTTAACTTTGCTCCTGATACAGATAAGGAACTTTACAAGGAAGAAGTAATAGTTCCAGCAGCTTCTACATCTTGGGGTCCAAGGGTTGACCTCCTCTTAAAGCCAGATGTATCAGCACCAGGAAAGAACATCAAATCAACTCTAAATGTAATTGACGGCAAGTCAACTTATGGTTATATGTCAGGAACAAGTATGGCAACACCAGTAGTTGCAGCATCAACAGTATTGATTAGACCAAAACTAAAAGAGATGCTCGCAAAACCTGTCTTAAAAGACCTAACAGGTGACGACAAAATCGACTTAACTACTCTTACAAAGATTGCCCTACAAAACACAGCAAGACCTATGATGGATCCAACAGGTTGGAAGGAGAAATCACTATATTATGCTTCACCAAGACAACAAGGCGCTGGTCTTATTAACGTAGCTAATGCACTAAGAAATGACGTTATAGCTAGCTTTAAGAATTTAGACTCTGAAGGTTTGGTAAATTCATATGGATCTATTTCACTTAAAGAAATTAAGGGCGATAAAAAATATTTCACAATTAAATTAATTAATACATCAGATAGACCTCTAACATTTAAAGCTTCATCATCTGCAATCACAACAGATTCCTTAACCAATAGACTAAAACTTGATGAAACTTACAAGGATGAAAAATCTCAAGATGGAAAACAAATTGTTCCAGAAATCCATCCTGAAGTAATTAATGGAGCAAAGATAACATTCGAATACGATACATTTACCATAAAACCAAATTCAAGTTTTGACTTAAATGCTGTAATAGATGTCGGAGATGCTAAAGATAAAAATAAATTTGTAGAATCCTTCATTAGATTTGAATCTAAAGAAGAAGTTGAGGCAATGTGCGGTAAGGGAAACAAGACAGTTTTTCAACCATCTCTATCAATGCCACTTATGGGCTTTGCTGGAAATTGGAACAAGGAGCCAATCCTTGACAAGTGGGCTTGGGAAGAAGGTTCAAAATCAAAGACAATGGAAGGTTATGATGACGATGGTAAACCAAAAATACCTGGAACCTTGAATAAGGGTATAGGTGGAGAACACGACATCGATAAATTCAATCCAGCTGCCGTTATCCAAAACAGAAAAGATGGAAATACAAAATCACTTGATCAAGACCCTGACTTATTTGCATTAAATAACAACCAAGGATTAACTGATGCATCTAATAGCGGCTCAAAAGTAGCAAGAGTTTACCCACTCGATTCTAAAGGACAAACTCAAGAAGTACAAATAGAAAGAGGGCTAACCCCTTCACCACTTGTTCTAAGAAGTGCAAAAGAAGGACAAATATCAATCGTAAATACCGATAAAGAAGGAGAAGGTCAAAAAGATCTTAAAGTAATAACTAAAGAGCATTTTATTAGAGGTATCTTAAACTCTAAGAGAAATGACGCTAAGGGTATAAAATCTTCTAAGCTAAAAGTTATGGGAGATTTAAAATGGGATGGATTAATCTACAACCCAAGAGGAAGAGAAGAAGGCGCTAATGATGATAATAATAACCAAGACTTGGAAACAAAACTTAGGGGTCAATTTGAACCAATAGCTGAGGGTCAATACTTCTACAAGTTCAAATATAGATTAACCAAGGATTATCCATGGCAAGTTTCTTATATACCAGTAAAAATTGACAATACAGCTCCAACAATTGTTGATGTTGATTTCTCTAATCCAGACAAAATCAAATTAATAGCAAAAGATACCTACCACAAGGTAAAAGATAAGTACAAAAACGAAACCTTGTTTGTAAGAGATCAAAAGAACCATCCAGATAAATTTGAAGAGGTAGCCAACGAAGTATGGTATGCAGGTGCAGCTATAGTTGACGAGAATGGTGATGTTGAAAGAAACCTTGATGTTAAATATGCAGGAGAAGGCGAAGGAAGACACAGAAAGCTTGATGAAAAAGGAAATACTATCTACGAAATTAAAGGAGCTGGAGATTTAAGAGGAAAAATCATAGAGGTAATCGCCCTAGATGGTGCAAGCAACTTCACCAAAATCCATAGGATTAAATTTGATAATAAAGCTGACGCAAAAGGAATGATTTCTTATTACCTAGTAGATCCTGAGACAGATGCTTCTTCTTACAAAAAACTAGGTGAAATTTCTGAAGAAAAACTCAAAAATGCTCAAAGTCCAGAAGCTTCAAATAAGGCAGAAGAAAAGAAAGATACTTTTGATGAAAATCCTATAGAGGGACCTTCAAATCTAGAGTTAAACAAAGAAATCTCTACTGTTAGAGGCTTTGAAGATAAAGACCTAAAGAAACTAGTTAAAAAGAAATATAAGCAAGAATACGACTATGTAAATGGTGGAAAAAGAACAGTAGAACTTGATTATCAATATGATGAAAATGGAAATATAAAAGCCTATGAAGATGGAAGTGCTCTAGAATATGAAACTGAGAAACTTGATGATGTTAAATCAAAGCTTGGTGGAGTATTAAGCCCATCAAAGGATGGACATTTTGAAATTCTTGGAAAAGTAAGTAATGTATCAAAAGATGCTAAGGCTTACTATGGTAATGACTTTAAATTAATAGAAATTAAGGCAAGTAAATACGACCCACAAACAAAAACTCTAACCTTTGACTTATTTGCAAACACAAATGATGTAGTCGATGGTCTATCCTTTACTGGAGATATGAATATCCTTGTAAAAGATAAGGACCAAACAAAAGCTAAAACTATAATAAGGATGCCAGAAAAGAAGGATGAAGCAGAGGAAGCTTCACCATATGCTTCAAGCTACGGAAATATTATCGAACTAGGTGAAGGTGAGCTTACAAAACAAAAACCACAAGATCCAAGCAAGATGGATACAAACAAGATGTTCTTCGATCAAGAAAAGGGTCAATATGTATTAAATGATAATATGATTGTAAGAAAGGGATATGCCCTAAGAGTTACTACATTTAACCCAGGAAAAACTGACATGCTCGATGGCAATGGAGTTTATAGCAAGGCAGATATAGAAAAAATCCAAAAGACTGCCCCTAACATCAAGGTCCTATCACAAAAAACAATCTACTGTGATAGTAGAAATGTTCAAGATGGAAGAAGCACTCAATCGGTTCTTATGTCAGCATTGGATGGTTTTAATATAGTTAGATACCAAGTATTCAAATTCAAAACTAATGATAAGGGAGAGGCTATAGATAAGGATGGAAAGCTTGTAGATGATCCTTCTAAACTAGTTCTTCTTGGCAAAGATGGCAAGGAATATATCGGAGATGATAAATCAAACGTTGAAGCCATTAAAGAAGACGGTGCAATGCTATTTATCGATACAAAGCCTGTGAATCTATCAATGGATAAAAATTACTTTAATCCTTCTAAATCTAATAAGATTTACGTAAGAAATCCAGAATTTTATCTAAAAGGAAAAATTTCTGATAAAGGTGGATTTAACTGGGAAATGAGAGTTAATGAGTCAGTTGTAGATAATTATTTAATATATGGTGATTTACACATTGACAATACAAGAGACTTTAATATAAAACTTGATGTAAAAGATGGGGATATCATGGATTGGGGAATGAAAGATTATAAGGCAAATGGATTCCCAGATGAAGTTAAAGATATGGACGGAAATGTATTCTTAAAAACAGGTTATTCTTCAATGAACGCAAAGGCGGTAGGAGTTCACTATCAATTCTTATATGATAATGTAAAACCTACAGTTGAGATGAGCGAAGATGGTAAAATATCTATTGAATATGCAAAAAATAAATTTATTAAATTTAACATATTTGATAAAAGAGATAATAACAAAGATGGAGAAATACAAGAACAACACATCTATGTAAATGGAAAAGAATACAAATCACTAGATGATATTAAAGATATCAAAGATAGTGAATTAAAAATCAAATTTGTAGTAAAAGACTTTGCAAGAAATACTACAGTAAAAGAATTTAACTTAGACAAAAATACTGGAACGGTAGCGCCTATCGAGTCAGAAAAAGTCAAGCTTACTATAGATAATAAGGAAAATGAACTAGTAAAAGGTGAAGATTTCGTTCTTCCAGCTTATAAGGGAGAAGTAGCAGAAGGATATCAATTTGATGGCTGGGAAATTTCAGGAGTAAAGGACAAAAAAGAATCAGGTTATGTTTTGTTCGTAACAGAAGCAACAACAATAAATCCAACTTTTAAGAAAATTAAGGTAAAAGAACAAGAAGAAAACAAACCTACATTCGATATTAATAAGAAAAAGGAAACGCCTCAAGAAAATCCTTGCCAACCAAAAGAAACAGAAGATTCAACAGACGTATCAAGTGACGATAATTTAAACCAATCGGATTTAGCTAATGATACTGAAGTTAAAATTTCTGATGATAAAAAAAATAGCTCTGAAAGCAAAAAAAATGTTAATGTTGAAAAGTCTGAAACAAATGAAAAAGAAGAAATAAAGACTAGTAAATCTTCAAACAAAAAGAACGACAAAGCTTATAAATTAGGTGAAAAGGACTCCGTTACAACAGCTGAAATCAACAAGACTACTGACAAAACAAATTCACCTAATAAAATTGATAAAAGCAGAAATATTAAAGGTAATGCGATTAGAAAAAATCAGCATATATTACCAAAAGCTGGGAATATTAGCGAAATCTTAATGATGTCGGCAGCAGGATTTATGTCAGTAGCAGGTGCATTCTTTGGATTTAAGAAAAAAGACAAAAACGAAGAGAAATAATAGTATAGCAATACAAAAGTTTTAGTTTTTTTAAGAGACTGTGAAATAGTTTGTGTATAGAATCCTCCTGATATAATAGTAATCAGGAGGAGCTGATACACAAAACTTTTCATATACCCTACCCATGTCAGTTGTTATTTGTGTGTATGGTTTTTATACTTTAAAGTTTCTTTTTATTTTGTTGTCTGCTATTTTCCCTACTTGTCATTTGTAGGATGAGTATTTTGTTTTCTATTTCCATATCTTTATTTGGTCTATTTATGCGTTTTTGCCAATACATATATGTTGATTTTGGAAGATTAAAGTATTTTAACAAGTCTTTTAATTTGTATTTATTTCTTAAAATCCCGATTGTTTCAGTAATTGTCTTATTTCTGCATCTGTCATTTGAGACAATTCTATCTTTTTTTTTGCATCATTTTCTAATTGAAGCCAATAGTTTTTTTCTTCTACTTTCTTTATTTTTTATTTTAATTGTGACTGTGTTAATGAATTATTTTCTAAATTAGTTAAGTTTTATGATGAATCTTTTTTGATATCTTTTGATATCTTTTGATATCTTTGTTGACTTTAGCATTTTTGGAGGTTTTCCTCTCTTTTTGAGTTTTAGTCCTTCTATGCCTTTTTCTCTAAAGTCATTTACCATCTTATTATTAAACCTTTATCAGGTATGCAATATTTTTCTGATAAATATTTATATGATATGCTAGATTTTAAATATTCTTTTGCTACTTTTACTTTAAATTCTGTTCTATATTTTGCCATTAAAAACTGACCTCTTTAAGTTAGTTTTTAGGTCCAACTTTTGAGGTCAGTTCAGATTTTATACATAAATTATTTTGCTATTAAATTTATTCTGTTATATCTTCGCCGTTGTAAGCGTGAGTATATATCATTTTAACTATTTCTGGATTTGATTCACGTGGGTTTGTCAAAGTACATGGATCTTCATAAGCGTTCTTGCTCATTTCATCTAATACTTCGTCAAATTTTTCTTTGTTAAATCCGAATTTTTCTTCAACTTCTTTCAATGTTGGTGGAATACCAACTTTTTTAGCTAATTCTCTAACAGCGATTGGATAATCTTCAACATTTAATTCTTTTTCAATCCAATCAACTTTGTCAGTAGCTTTTCTGTTAAATTGTGTGATGTATGGAAGTAGAATTGCGTTAGCAAGTCCATGGGTAATTCCAAATTCTCCACCAATTTTGTGTGCTAATGAGTGAACTAAACCAAGAGAAGCTGATGTGAATGCGATACCTGCCATTGTTGATGCATTATGCATTTTTTCACGAGCTTCCATGTCATCTGGATTTTCACAAGCTTTTGGTAAATATTCAAATACCAATTTCAATGCGTGAATTGCAAGTGCATCAGTATAATCGTTAGCTATATTAGATACTAATGCTTCAGTTGCGTGTGCTACAACGTCCATACCAGTATTTGCTGTAACTGATTTTGGCATCTTAGATGGTAGGACTGGATCTACTATAGCGATGTCTGGAACGATGTGGTCAGATACCAATGGGTATTTGATGTGTTTTTCTGTATCAGTGATTACTGAGAATGCTGTGATTTCACTTGCAGTACCTGAAGTTGATGGGATACCAACGAATTTTGCTTTTTTACGAAGTTCTGGAAGAGATCCTGGTTCGATTATATCTTCAAATTTTAATTCAGGGTGTTCATAAAAAGCCCACATACATTTTGCAGCGTCCATTGCAGAACCACCACCTAATGCAACAATCCAATCTGGTTGGAATTCTTGCATTTTTTTAGCGCCTTCTTCAACTGTTTTAACAGATGGGTTTTCTTCTACGCCATCGAAAACGCACACTTCCATATTTGCCTTCTTCAATTCTTCACAAGCTCTGTCTACGAAACCGTTTTTCTTCATAGAATTACCGCCTGTAACTATGATTGCTTTCTTACCTTTTAATTCACTTAATTTTGAAAAAGCTCCTTCTCCAAAGTGAATAAAACCTGGAATATGAAGTACTCCATTTGCCATAATAAATCACTCCTTTTGTAATTTTTACAAAAACTTATCCGTTTCTGCTATAATAATATTATATCAATATGGCAATCGTTTAGTCAAATAAAAAACGAAATATTTAACGAATAAAACGTATAGTGTTAAAGTATTTTAGTGCGATAAATAACAGCGATATTTTAAAACGTAGTTTGAGAATTTGAAAAGCGTTTCATAAAAATTTGGGAAATCAAAAAGGGGAATAAAATGTCAGAAGAAAATAAAACGAAAAATGTGAAGAAAAAAATATGGATTATTTTGGTAGTTGTACTTATATTCTTGGCATCATGTAGTGCGTTGGTGTTCAAATCAGCAGGATTCCAAAGATTTAAGAAAAATATAAAAAGCGAATACAGCGGTGGAATCAAAAGAGAAATCATAATTTACAACGCAGAAGGAAAAGAAATTTTCAAGGAATCAGGAAAATTTGATTTTACTTACGATGACAAATGCATCGAATACATTGATACGCAAACTAATTTGAAACACAACGTGTTTGCAGGAGACAACTCAACGGTAATTATTAATGAATTGAAATAACAAAAAGCAAATAAAATAAGGTAGCCTATATAAGGCTACCTTTTTTAGTGGTGGAGATGAGGAGATTCGAACTCCTGTCCAAAAATATATCCCTAAGAACTTCTCCGAGTGCAGTCAATTAAGTTTTATTCGTCGATCAAAATTTAATTGACAAAACTATGATCGATATATCCTCTTAAATAATCTCATATACCAGAGGAAAATATACGAGATGTTCCTGCTAATTAGTTGAGATTCAAAAAGAAAACGCAGGACGATTTTCTAGTTTTTGAATCGGCCGCCGTTATTAGGCAGCTAATGCGAAGTTATTATCTTCAGCGTTTATATTTAGTTGTCCTTTTTTTACGTTTGTAGACGAAAACGACTCGCTATTCAAACTTCAATATCCCTGTCGAAACCAAGACATCCCCATATTTTTGTAACTATATTTTATCATAAAATGTGTAATTCTTCAAATAATTGATAAATACATGAACATATTATAAAATGTAATTAATAAAATATTTGGAGGTTTTTATGAAAATAGCAATAGCAGCCGATCACGGTGGATTTGAATTAAAAGATTCAATGGTTGAATATATAAAAAGTTTGGGAAATGAAGTTATGGATTTGGGAACAAATTCAGCTGATTCAGTAGATTACCCAGATTATGCAAAGAAGGTTTGCGAAGAAATCCAACAAGGAAATTCTGATTTAGGGATTTTGATTTGTGGAACAGGAATTGGTATGAGCTTGGCAGCGAACAAATTTGAAGGAATAAGAGCAGCTTGTGTGTCTGATGTATACAGTGCGAAAATGAGTAGAAATCACAACAACGCGAATGTGCTTTGCATCGGAGCGCGTGTTATTGGAGATGAGGTTGCCAAACTAATCATCAAAACTTTCTTGGAAAATGAATTCGAGGCTGGTCGTCACCAAAGAAGAGTTGATAAAATAATGGCTTTCGAAAAAGAAAACAAGGGATTATAAAATGTCAAAAAAAGCCTTAATTATTGACGGTTCATCGCTTTTATTCAGAGGCTTTTACGCTATCAGAGATTTGACTACAAAAGACGGCATTCACACTAATGGTGTGTTTGGATTTATGAATATGTATTATTCTGTGATGGATAAACTCAATCCAGAACTTGTAGTTGTGTGTTTTGATAGAAAAGAGCCAACTTTTAGACACGAAAAATATTCTGAATATAAGGGTAATCGCCAAGAAACTCCAGAAGAACTTATCGCACAATTCGATATGCTTAAAGAATTGTTGAAAGCGATGGGAGTTTCATACATCGATTTAAAAGGATATGAAGCAGACGACATCGCTGGAACTTTGGCAAAACAAGCTTCATTAAAAAACTATGATGTGTATTTATTGACTGGTGACAAGGATTATCTTCAACTTATCGACGAAAATACGAAAGTTGTTCTTACAAAAAGAGGAATTACTGAAACTAAAATCTACGATGTTGATACACTAAAAGAAGAATACGGAATTACCCCTAAGCAAATGATTGATTTGAAAGGCTTGATGGGGGATAAATCAGACAATATTCCGGGAATTGATGGAGTTGGAGAGAAGACTGCTCTTAAATACATTCAAAAATACGGAAGTATTGAAGGATTGTACGAGAACGTAGATGAAATATCAGGCAAGAAAACAAAACAAAAAGTCATCGATGGAGAAAAAATCGCTTATTTGAGTAGAGAACTTGGAACGATAAACACAGATGTTCCAAAAGATTTGATGGGATTTGTAATTGATGATTGTTCGATAAAAGAAGCTGACAATGATCATTTGATTGAAGTTCTTACAAAACTTGAATTCAATAGTTTTATCAAAAAACTTCCAAATGAAGAATCTAGTGACAAGTTTGAATACGAAAACTTAGATGAAAACGTAGATGAGATTAAAGCTTATATTAAAGAAAATAAAAAGTTTACTTTTGCATTGTTTAACGATGATTACTATGTCGACAATGAGCCTGTGATTTTTGCTATTTACACTGACAAGGTGTACATTACAAGAAACGTAGACATTGTAAAATCATTTAAGGAAGAATTTGAATCAAAAGATATCAACAAGCTGTCATTTGATATCAAACCATGTATTTATCATTTGATGCGTTATGGCATCGACATTTCGTACAATTACGACGATGTTGTCATCATAGAATACTTGCTTGATCCTTCCAAGACAAGTTATAGTATGGAAAGGTCTGATCCTAAAATTATCGGTTATGATTTCAAGCCGCTTGAAGATATTACTGGTAAAGGCAGATCTAAGAAGACTATTTTGGAATCAGATGACAAAGAAATCGACAATTACGTAGTAAAATACATGATGTTCACAAATAAATTGTACGAAAAGATTTCTGAAATCGAAGAAGAGGATATGATGCATCTTTACAGAGATGTTGAAATTCCTTTGATAAAAGTGTTGTGTGACATGGAATTTACGGGAGTTTGTGTAGAAAAAGAAACTTTGGTTGAGATGGGAGAACTTTTCGAAGATGAGATAAAATCAATCGAGGACAGTGTTGAGGAACTTATCGGCAAGAAAATCAACATCAATTCATCAAAGCAATTGGCAGAAGTGTTGTTTGAAGATTTAGAACTTCCTGTAATAAAAAAGAACAAAACTGGTCCATCGACAGACCAAGAAGTTTTGGAGGCTTTAAGTGGTAGACACGAAATCATAGACTACATTTTAAGATACAGAACTATTGCGAAGCTCAAAACGACGTATATCGATGGAATGGTTGATTTAATCAAAGAAGACGGCAAAATCCACACGACTTTCCAACAAACTATCGCGCAAACTGGAAGAATTAGCTCTACTAATCCTAATTTGCAAAACATTCCTATCAGAACTGAAGAAGGAAGACTTATCAGAAAAGCATTTGTTCCAAGCAAAGGAAGGGTACTGTTGGATGCGGATTATTCTCAAATAGAGCTAAGAGTATTGGCTGATTTGGCAAACGATGAAGTGATGCTTGATGCATTCAAAAACGGAGCAGACATTCACAGAAAAACTGCCAGCGAAGTGTTCAAGGTTGATTTTGACAAGGTAACATCACTTCAAAGATCCAACGCAAAGGCTGTAAACTTCGGTATTGTTTACGGAATTGGAGATTATTCGTTGAGTAAAGATTTGCACATAACTAGAAAAGAAGCCAAGGAATATATCGAAAATTATTTGAACACGTACAAAGGCATCAAGCAATACATGGAAGATATAGTTGCAATTGGTAAAGAAAAAGGCTACGTTGAAACTATAATGAAGAGAAGACGATACATTCCTGAATTAAAATCCAAAAACTACAATGTCAGAAGCTTTGGAGAACGTGTGGCACTTAATACGCCAATTCAAGGATCTGCAGCGGATATAATTAAAGTTGCGATGGTCAAATTCTACAATAGATTGAATGAAGAAAATCTAAAAGCCAAGTTAATTTTACAAGTTCACGATGAGCTTATTGTTGATTGTCCAGAAGATGAGGAAGAAAAAGTTCTAGAAATAATGAAAGATGTAATGACACATGCTGTTGATTTGAAAGTCGACATGAAGATTGATGTTAACAGCGCAGATAATTGGTATGATGCAAAATAAAAAAATCATCGTAGTTTGTGGCAATATCGCCAGTGGAAAAAGTACGGTGTGTAGAAGGATAAAAGAAAAAGACTTTGTTGTAATAGATTTGGATGAGATTACTCACCAAATCTATGAACAAGGAACAGATCTTTATTACAAGCTTATAGATGAGTTTGGCGAAGGAATTTTGGACGAAAATTCTAACATCGATAGGAAGAAACTTTCCAACATTGTATTTAATTCAAAAACATTACTAAAAAAACTTGAAGAATTGACACATACTGATATAATATTAAGAGTAGTAAAAAGAATTAAGAAGGAAAAATCTGATTTGATTTTTCTGGAAATTTCTACGTATTTGGAAAGCAAAAATTTGATTGACAAATATATCGACGTCGACGAAGATTGGGTAGTTGTAGCTGATAGAAACATCAGAATTCAAAGAATAATGGATAGAAACAACTTTGATTACGATACCGCAGTTACAAGAATTAATTCTCAACTAGATTATGAGAAAAAAATTAGTGAATTTGACGAAGTTATTGTAAATAATACGACTGAAGCTGATCTAATACTTACGGTTGACGAACTAATAGATAGGAAAAAATTATGAAATTTATTAAAAGATTTTTAATCACGATTATTTCTATTATTGTGATTGTGTTTTTAGTTGGATTTGGCGTGAGCGCTTATTCAACTATGTCAAGACCAGTGAAATATGTCGATTTGGTTAATACATACGCAAAAGAATACAACGTTGATCCACTTTTGGTTATGAGTGTGATTAAAGTTGAATCTAACTTTGATCCAAGTGTAAAATCAAAAGCTGGAGCTTTGGGGCTTATGCAATTGATGCCAGATACTGCTGAAAGTATTAACAATATGAGAAATACTCACTTTACAGTGGAAGATTTGAAAAAACCTGATAAGAATATTGAAATGGGTACGGCTTATTTGTCCTATTTATTGCACCATTTCAAAAATCACGATTTGGCGATTGCAGCTTATAACGGCGGAATTGGAAATGTAAAAGAGTGGTTGTCTAACGAATCTTTTTCAAAAGATGGTCAAACTTTAGACGATATTCCTTCTTCTGAGACGAAATATTATGTTGTTAAGGTTGAAAACCAATACAATATTTACAAGATCTTCTACGAAGATACTAAGCTAGAAGAAAATATGCACAAAAATTTCAAAGTTTGGGCGAAAAACTACATTAAATTAATCAAAAATATTATTAACAAATATTAAAAGACCTTTGTAGAAAAGGTCTTTATCACGCAGGGGTGGTGGAATGGTAGACACGCTGTCTTGAGGGGGCAGTGGGAGTAATCCCGTAAGAGTTCAAGTCTCTTTCTCTGCACCATTTTTTATTTTATTAAAGGGGTGAAAAAATGAGTTTAGAAAATCTGACTTTTAAAGGCGGATTTCACATGGATGATCATAAATCCTATACTCAAAATTGTCCTTTAGATACAAATTTTGAACCTAAAATGGTTTATATTCCATTGCATCAACATATTGGTGCGCCTTGTACACCTACAGTAAAAGTAGGAGATGAGGTAAAAGTGGGCCAAAAAATTGGTGAATCTAAAGCGACTATTTCAGCACCTGTTCACAGTTCAGTTAGTGGAAAGGTTATGAAAATTGAGCAGATGGTATTGTCAAATGGTCAAAAAGGTGAAGTTGTAGTAATCGAATCAGACGGTTTAAACGAATTAGGATACACTGAAACAAATGATGATTTCACACAATTATCAAAAGAAGTTATCCTAGAAAGAATAAAAGAAGCTGGTATAGTAGGTTTGGGTGGAGCAGGATTCCCTACTCACATTAAGATGAAGAAAAAACCAGATGTAAAAATCGAAGAAGTAATCTTAAATGGGGCAGAATGTGAACCTTATTTAACTAGTGACCAACTTAATATGGAATTATATCCTCAAAAAGCAATCGGTGGATTGAAAATTATCATGAAATTGATGGATTGTGACAAAGGATACATAGGGGTTGAGGATAACAAACAAAAGGCAATCGGAATTTTGAAAAATGCTGCAAAAGATGAAACAAATATTTCGATTTGTGCTGTTAAAACTAAATACCCACAAGGGGACGAAAGAAGACTTATCAATGCAATTACTGGTAAGAAAATTTCTAAAGCTCAAAGATCAAACGAAAGAGGAGTTCAAGGTTTGAACATTTCAAGTGCTATGGCGATTTACGATGCTGTAGTCCACAGTATTCCTTTGACTCACAGAATAGTTACAATGACAGGTTCAGCTATCAAAGAACCTAAGAATATTTACGTTCCAATCGGCACTAAATTCAAAGATTTAGTGGATTATTGTGACGGATTCAAAGAAACTCCATACAAAATTGTCGTTGGTGGACCTATGATGGGTGCTTGCCAATACAACTTGGATGCTCCAACTGTTAAAACAACAGGCGGAATTATTTTTATGAATGAAAAAGATGCAACTCTTGCTTCTCCAGAACCTTGTATTAAATGTGCTAAGTGCGTGGATGTATGTCCTATCGGCTTATTGCCATTGTTCTTGCAATTAAAATCATTGAACGGTGATTTTGAAGGAGCAGAAAAAATGCATTTGAATGATTGTATAGAATGTGGTACTTGCAGCTATGTTTGTCCATCAAACAGACCATTAGTTGAAGCAATTGTACACGCAAAGACTCAATTAAAAGCACAACAAAGGAAAAGGGGATAGTCTATGGAAAATAAAGAAATTGTACAAAAAGAATACGACTTATCTCATTTAATCGTAGAAGCTGCTCCTCATCAAAGAAGTGCAGTATCTATTCAAAGAATTATGCTTGATGTTATTATTGCTTTAGTTCCTGCTTTGATAGTGAGTGTTTACGAATTCGGAATGAGAAGTTTAGTTTTGGTATTGGCAGCAGTTGCAGCTTGCGTTTTATCAGAATACTGTTATCAAAAAATAATGAAACAACCTTCTACAATTAGCGATTTATCAGCTGTTGTTACAGGTATATTGTTGGCATTTAACGTGCCAGTTACATTACCAATTCCAATGATTATTATAGGATCGGTATTTTCTATTATAATTGTAAAACAATTATTCGGAGGAATTGGATCAAACTTTATGAACCCTGCATTAGCAGGACGTGCTTTCATAATGGCAAGTTGGGCACAAGCAATGAGTAACTACACTGCTCCATTAACACAAAAAGCAGTGGATGCAGAAACTTATGCGACTGTTTTATCAGGTGGTCAACCAGTTAGCTTTATGGATGCATTTTTAGGAAACATGGGTGGTACAATCGGTGAAGTTAGTGCGCTGGCATTACTTATCGGTGTGGCTTATCTATTATACAGAAGAGTAATTAATCTTAGAATTCCATTAGTTTACATTGCAACAACATTTGTAACATTACTTATTTGCGGCGTAGGAATTCAAGATGCATTCATGAACATATTTATTGGTGGTTTAATCTTGGGTGCATTCTACATGGCTACAGATTATTCAACTAGTCCAGTTACTCCAAAAGGACAAATTATATTTGCAATTGGTTGTGGTTTCTTTACAGCTATCATAAGACAATTTGGTAACCTTCCAGAAGGTGTATCTTATGCGATAATCTTCATGAACTGTGCTGTACCATTTATCGATCAATATACAGTTCCAACACCAATTGGTAGAGGAGGTAAACAAGGAATATGAGAAGTTCAATAAATTTAGCTATTAGATTGTTCGTAATAACAGCAATAAGTGCGTTAGTGCTCGCATTTGCAAACCAAGTTACAGAACCGATTATCGAAGCTAAGAGATTAGAAAATTATAAAAAATCTTTGAAAGTAGCTTTTCCTGAAGCGGAATCTTTTAAACCACTTGATGAAGCAAAAATTAAAGATTTGAAAGCAAAAGACGAAAATTTAGATGACGTACAAGAAGCTATCAAAGGTGGAAAACCTGTAGGTCATGTATACAAAGCAATTGGAGCTGGTGGATATTCAGGAAATGTTGTTTTCGTAGTTGGTGTAGACAATGAGAACAAAATCGTTGGATATTCAATTCTTGAATCACAAGAAACTCCAGGAATTGGAAGTAGAATTGGAGATCCAGAATTCGTAGATTCAGTTATTGGGAAATCTATGGAAAAAGAAATATCAGCTGTGAAAAAACCTGAAGCTGACAACGAAATTCAAGCTCTAAGTGGTGCGACTTATTCCACTACAGCAGCCAAAAACGCATTGAACGTATCTCAAAAAGCTAATGCGGGATTAAAATAGGAGGGAAATTATGGAAAAAGGTAAAGCGGCTAAAGTTTTCAAAAGCAGCATTCTTAAGAACAACCCAGTTTTAATCCAATTGGTAGGTTTGTGTTCTGTACTGGGTGTATCAACATCTGTAGAAAATGCAATTGGTATGACTGCGGCGTTCGCATTTGTTTTGATTTGTTCAAACATAGTAATATCATTACTTAGAAATTTTATTCCGGATAAAGTAAGAATTCCGGCATATATAGTTGTAATCGCAACATTCGTAACATTAGTTTCAATGATGCTTCAAGCATTTGTTCCAGCATTATACACTTCATTAGGAGCATTCGTTCCTCTAATCGTTGTAAACTGTATAATCTTAGCGAGAGCCGAATCTTTCGCATCTAAAAATGGCGTATTCTTATCATTGTTAGATGGTATATCAAATGCATTGGGATATGGTATTGTAATCGTATTGGTTGCATTCATCAGAGAGTTATTAGGTTCAGGAAAAATCTTAGGTAAACTTGTAATAGGAGATATTCCTCCAATTGGTATTATGTCAGCAGCTCCAGGAGCATTCATAGTACTTGGAATATTGTTAGCTACTTACAATTCTTTCTTATCAAGACAAGAAAGAAAGAAGAACAATATGAGAGGTGAAGACTAATGTTAGCAAATATATTTAAAATAATAGTTCTTTACTTATTAGTAAACAACTACGTATTTGGTCAATTCTTAGGACTTTGCCCATTGATAGGTGTATCTTCAAAAACAGAAACAGCTATTGGTATGGGTATGGCAGTATTCTTTGTAATCACAATAGCATCTGTCGTTACTTACGTTCTACAAATTCAAATACTAGAAAGATTTCACATTGAATACTTACAAACGATAGTGTTCATATTGGTTATTGCGACATTGGTACAATTCGTAGAAATGGCATTAAAGAAAATGAGTCCAAACTTGTACTCCGCACTTGGTGTGTTTTTGCCTCTTATAACTACAAACTGTATAGTATTGGGTGTTGCATTAGCAAACGTAAAAGAAAAATACAACTTAATTGAAACATTAGCAAGTGCTATTGGTGCTTCACTAGGTTTCATTTTAGCGATAACTTTATTAGCTGCAATCAGAGAAAGAATCGCATTGAACAAAAATATTCCTGAAAGTTTTAAAGGTGTACCAATCGCATTTATTACTATTGGATTAATGGCGATGACATTCTTCGGATTCGGCGGATTGGTATAGGAGGTAATAAATGACAATTTTAACTCCATTTATAATCTTAGGAGCACTAGGAATTTTATTTGCATTGCTTTTGGGTTTTGCATCTAAAAAATTCGAAGTTCAAGTTGATAGAAGAGTACTTAAAGTAAGAGAAATGTTACCTGGCGCAAACTGTGGTGCTTGTGGATTTCCAGGTTGCGATGGACTTGCAGATGCCATCGTAAACAAAGGAGCACCTTGTAATTCTTGTCCAGTTGGTGGAAAAGAAACTGCCGACAAACTAGCAGCATTCATGGGAGCTGATGCAGTAGATTCTGCAAAGCAAGTTGCGTGTGTAATGTGCCAAGGAACTCCAGAATATGCTACTGAAAAATTCAAATACAAAGGTATTATGGATTGTAGAGTTAACCATAATCTTCAAGGTGGAAGTAAAACTTGTCCAGACGGATGTTTGGGTTGCGGAAGCTGTGTGGATGTGTGTGAGTTCGATGCAATTCACATTGTAAATGGCATTGCATTAGTAGATAAAGAAAAATGTACATCTTGTAAAAAATGTATTGAAATCTGTCCAAGAAATATTATTAAACTTGTTGACTACGATCAAGACGTTTATGTAAGATGTAACAGTCACGATAAAGGTAAAGATGTAAGACAATACTGTAAAGTTGGATGTATTGCTTGTGGAATTTGTGCTAAGATGTGTCCAGATGGATTCAGCGTTGAAGATAACTTAGCTCACTTCAACAATGCTGAAGGATTAGATCCAGAACAAGTTCAAAAAGCAGTAGATAAATGTCCTACAAAAGCTATTTATCCAGGACTTAAAATAAAAGAAGAACAAGCTAAGGCAAAAGCTCAAGAAGCACCTGCTAAAGAAGCTTAATATTTTACAGACCGTAAATTTTACGGTCTGTTTTTTTACGTTTAATTATCTTGAATTTAACAAACAAAGATAACACAACATCAAAATTGAAAACATAATGTAATTAAAAGTTTAAAATAAAAAAGTATCGGGTATAATTTTAAGAAGTCAAATTTTGTTTGGCTAATAAAAATTAAGGAGAGCAATATGGGAGAATATTTAGTTTTCATAGGAATATTAATTATTGTCGTTGGATTCGCACTAAAACTAGATGTTTTGGGAATAGTTCTCTTGGCAGGTCTTGTTACAGGTCTTGCGGGGGGTCTTGGATTAACGGGAACTCTAAAAATTATGGGAGAAGGATTTGTCAACAATAGGCTAATGAGTTTGTTCTTGATTTCATTTCCTGTAATTGCGATTATGGAACGATACGGACTTAAGGAAAAGGCTAGAGATTTTATATCGAAATTCAAAATGGCTAGTGCAGGTTCTGTTTTGTGGATTTACTTGTTCATTAGATGGATAGCTGCTGCGTTTTCTTTAAGACTTGGTGGACACGTTCAATTTATACGTCCATTGATTTTACCTATGGCAGAAGGTGCTGCAAGAAAGAAAGTTGATTTGACAGAAGTTAGACTAGACGAATTAAAAGGATTAGCTGCTGCTGTTGAAAACTACGGTAACTTTTACGGACAAAATATATTTCCATTGGCATCAGGCGTGCTTTTAATGCAAACTACATTGAAGGATGCAGGTTACCCATTGGATACTGCAGACATTGCCAAGTGGTCCATATTTGCAGGTGTTAGTATGTTGATTATTGCACTTATACAATGTGCTGTTTTTGAAATGAAACTTAGAAAGGATATAAAAAATGTTTGATTTTTTTGTAGATAACCAAGTTGTTCTTGATGAGATAGCATACATCTTATGTGGAGTTATCTGCATAATGACAGGTATCCGTGCAAGATTCAACAAAGAAGCAAAGATTGGTACAATGCTTTTCTGGATATTACTAGGAGTATTGTTTGCTGGTGGAGGATTTTTGGTAAGACATGTAGAATCTGGAGGAATAATCGTAGGTGTTGTACTTTTGTTCTTGGGGATTTTATCAATCGCAAACCAAATCAAGCCATCAGAATTTAAGGAAATAACTGAAGAAGAAAGATTGAAGAATGCTGAGAAAGTTGGAGGTAAAATTTTCATTCCAGCTTTAGTGATGGGAATTAGTGCGATGCTTCTATCGCAAATGAAATCATTCAAGATTCCATTGAAAAATACTGATGGGATATTCTCGTTGTCAGCTGCTCAAGTTCTTACAATTTCATCAATACTAGCTTTAATTATAGCTATAATTATCGCTAAGCCAAAAGCAAAAGAAACTGCAGAAGATACTACGAAAATGTTGATGCAAGTTGGATCTTCATCATTACTACCACAATTATTGGGTGGTTTGGGAGTTATATTTGCATCTGCAGGTGTAGGTAAACTTATAGGAACCATAGCTACTGGTATTGTAGGAGATGCTGGTGTGTTTGCAGCAGCTGTTGCATATATTGTAGGAATGGTTGTATTTACGATGATAATGGGTAATGCATTCGCTGCATTTACCGTTATTACTCTAGGAATTGGTGTTCCATTGTTAATGGCAAAAGGAGCAAATCCTGCTGTGGTATCATCACTTGGTATGACTGCTGGATACTGTGGTACTTTAATCACACCAATGGCGGCAAACTTTAATATAGTTCCTGCTGCAATCTTAGAGATGAAAGATAAAAATGGAGTTATCAAAGCACAACTTCCTGTAGCTTTGGCTCTAGTATTTGTTCATGTTGTATTATTAATGATATTAGCATTTTAGGAGGTAATTTATGAAAATTTTAGTTTCTGGATTCGATCCATTTGGAGGAGAAAAAATCAACCCTGCTATTGAAGCAGTTAAACTTTTATCTGATGAAATCAAGGGAAACGAAGTTATCAAAATAGAAATTCCTACAGTTATTGGAAAAAGTGTAGATAAATTAAAAGAAAAAATCGCAGAAGTTAAACCAGATGTTGTAATTTCTGTAGGCCAAGCTGGTGGACGTGAAGACATCACTGTAGAAAGAGTTGCAATCAACGTTGATGATTGCAGAATTAAAGATAACGAAGGAAACCAACCAATCGACGAAAAAATCGCTGAAGATGGTCCTGATGCATATTTGTTGACATTGCCAATCAAAGCAATAGTTGAAAATATTAAGTCAGCAAATATTCCAGCATCTGTGTCAAATACTGCAGGAACATTCATCTGTAACCACGTTGCTTATGGAATGGCTCATGTAAGAGCTACTGAATATCCAAACATGAGAACTGGATTTATTCACATTCCATTCTTGCCAGAACAAGTGTTGAATAAAGCTCACACTGCATCTATGAGCTTGGATACAATTGTAAAAGCATTGGAAAAAGCGATTGAAGCTGTAATTGATAATGATGAGGACATCAAAGTTACAGGTGGAAAAACTCATTAAAATTAAATTTGATTTAAAATCATAAAAATTTTGATTGAAGAACTTCGAAGCATTTGAGTTTCGAAGTTCTTTTTTTTATTTGCAAATGAATTTTCATTTTTGTTTAATCTTGAAAAGATACACGATAAAATGATAAACTATAAGGTAGCTTAAAGGAGAATTTAATGACTAAATACGATAAAATTTTGATTGGATTTTTGTTGTGTTTTTCGGCTTTTTTGTTTGTGATTTTGAATATTAATAATGTAAATTCACAAGACAAATACGTTTCAATTCAAGTAAATGGAAAAGAAATCAAACAAATTACACTTCCAATCGATCATTATGATTATAAAATAGATAATAAATACGGTCACAACGTCGTTCATATTAATGGATACAGTGTTGCTATTACTGAATCAGATTGTCCGGACAAGTTGTGTATCTTAAAAGGAAAGATAGATAAACCGGGGGATGTTATTGTTTGTTTGCCGAACAAATTAGTTGTAGAAGTGAAGGCTGACAAGCAAAACAAAGATGATATTGATGTGGTGAATTATTGATGAAAAGATTACATATTCCTATTTTAACGGCAGTTGCATTAGTTGTAAGCTTGATTGAGTCGATGATTCCACTTCCAATCGTAATGCCTGGAGCAAAGCTTGGGCTCAGCAACATTGTAATTTTGACATGCTTAATTGTTTTTGGATTTAGAGATTCTCTTGTAATAGGAATCTTAAAATCATTTTTACTAATGCTAATCACAGGGGCTGTTATAAGCTTTTTCTATTCGTTGGCAGGAGCTGTAAGCTCACTTGTTGTGATGTATTTGGTCAACAAGTATTTGAGAAAATATTTTTCGTTGATTGGAGTTAGCTTGTTTGGAGCTTTCACTCACAATTTATCGCAAGTGTTAGTGTGTGCAATTATGCTAAACAATCTTAGGATTTTTGTTTATTTGCCAATTTTGGTGTTTTTGAGTATATTTACGGGTGTTTTTGTGGGACTTACATCAAATTACCTTACAAATGCACTTTCCAAGCAAAAAAATTATTTGTTTAATAACAGGAGATAACAATGAGAGTTAAGGAAATGAATGAGTCCCTAAGACCCAGAGAAAAAATGAAAATCAACGGAATTTCGTCAATGAGCGACGAAGAATTGATGCAAATCATATTGAAGACTGGAATCAAAGAAGAAGGAGTGGAAATTCTCTCCAAAAGAGTCGTTGATTACATTAACGAAAATGATTACAAGGATATTTGCGTTGAAGAGTTAATGAAGATAAAGGGAATTGGGATGGCAAAGGCTACATCAATCTTGGCTGGAATTGAAATAGGTAGGAGACTTGCCTTGAGAAAAGCCATGGATAGTTTCAGTCTGAACGATCCTGATAGCGTTGCAGAGATTTTTTGTAATGAGATTGGAAGTTGTGATGTAGAAAACTTCTACGCATTACTTCTAGATACAAAAAACAGAATTATTTCCAAAGAACTTATCAGCAAAGGCACTATCAATCAATCTATCGTTCATCCTAGAGAAGTTTTCAAATCTGCTATAAAAAAGGGAGCGAATTCGATTATTTTAGTACATAATCATCCGTCGGGATCTCTTATTCCATCAAGTGCGGATATTGAAGTTACAAAAAGGTTGGATAAAGTGGGAGATTTGGTAGGAATACAAGTGTTAGATCATATTATCGTTAGCTCAAGCGATAGTCTGAGTATGAGGAAAGGAATGTATTTTTAAATGAAATTATTTAAATTTCAACAAGATGGTTTGGGAATTGATTTGGGAACCTCCAATTCCATTATTTCTGATGAATATGGGAAAATAATAATCAACGAACCTAGCGTTGTAGCTATAGATATAAATAATTACGATATTGTCGCAGTGGGAACTGAGGCGAAAAGTATGATTGGAAAAACTCCAGACAATATCGTAGCAATAAGTCCGATTGAAAATGGCGTTATAGCTGATTTTGAATCGACTGTTAGTATGCTTTCGTATTTTATTAAAAAAGCGAGACCAAATTTTTCGGTTTTTCAACCGGAGGTCTGCGTATCTGTGTCTGCATCTTTGACAGATGTTGAGAGAAGAAGCGTGGAAGATTTGGCGTTAAATGCTGGAGCTAGAAGTGTAAAATTGGTTGAAGAAAACATCGCATCTCTAAAAGGATTGGGTGTCGATGTGGACGAACCAACGGGACACATTATTTTAAATATTGGTGCGGGAACAATAGAAGCTTCCGTGATTAGTTTGGGTGGAATTGTGACAAGTTACTGCATCAAAAGCGGTGGAGAAGATATTGACCAAGAAATAATACAAATTTTGAAGAAAAAATTTGGAGTTAATATAGGAATTTCGACAGCAGAAGCGATTAAGTTTAAGATTGCGACATTGAATTCTGATAGGGAAAACAACACGATGATTGTCGGAGGAACTGATGTGATATCGACTATGCCAAAATCTGTTGAGATTAGGGCTAAGGATATTACACCTGCGATTGTGCCGATAGCAGATATGTGTATCGAAGCTTTGAGAAAAGTTTTGGAGAAAACTCCGCCAGATATTGCAAACGACATTATCGCTGAAGGAATTTACATTGTAGGTGGAGTGAGCTTTATCGACTACATTCACGAATATATTACAAATGTTTTGGGAATCAAAGTGTTGAAGGTAGAATCTGCTATGGATTGCACGGGAATTGGCATTGGCAAATTCTTAAAGAAGGGAGACAAATAATTGGCTAAGTTTGGATATAATAATAAGCTTAGAAAAAGAGTGTTCTTCTTTGCGGTGACTTTGTTTCTCATATTGACGATTACAATATCGAACAACAATAAAACCTACATGTCTATTGGAGAAAACGCGATAGGAACAGTGATTACTCCTGTAAACAAAGTGTTTTATGTGATAGGCTCCAAATTCAAAGAGTCGGTTCATTATGTTTTTGGAACAAAAAAAATGCGTGAAGATAATCAAAGATTAACTGTTGAAAACGCAAAACTACGAAAAAACGTAGATAATTTGAACAAAGTTATAAGTGATAAAAGATATTTGCAAGAAGAATACGAACTTTTGAGTAAAGATAGAACAATAAAAACAAAAGCTTTCATAACTGGAAAAGATCCGGGAAATATTTTTACGAGATTTAGTATAGATAAAGGTTCAATGGATAAAATCAAAAAAGGTGACATAGTGATTGAAGCTGTGTCTTCAAATGATGGAATCGAGAAAGGTTTGGTTGGAGTTGTAACAGAAGTTGGACTTAACCATAGCAAAGTGGACACTATTATGAATAGCGGAAACAACGTTGGGTTTAGACTTGCAAAAAGTGAAGATGTTGGGATTTTGAATGAAAAAGAACAAGATATTCTCAAAGGATATATGTACGATTCTAATGCAGATGTAAAAGTTGGAGATATTCTGACAACTTCGGGACTTGGAGGAGTGTATCCAAGAGATATCAAAATCGGTGAAGTGACAGAAGTTATCAAAACTAAGGATAATTTCACCAAAATTGTCAAATGCAAATCCCAAATCAACTTCAACAATATGTACCGCGTTCTTATAGTTGATGGACAAGGAGTGAATTAGATGAACAAATTAAAAATATTTTTGATAGTTTTGTTGGACATCATAATCCAAGCGACACTTCTTTCCAGAATTTCAGTTTTCAATGTGTACACGAATATTTCCATACCGATAGTTGTGTTATTGTCCATAGGATTTGGCGCTTACACAGGCTCATTAAACGGTATGATAATCGGGCTAATCGAAGATGCGATATTCAGCCCCGTTATCGGAGTAAGAGCGTTGATCTATTTTACAGCAGGATTTTTGATTGGAAATAGCGAAGCAGGAATTAACAAAGAAGACCCAAGAAGTGGTATGATACTCACGTTTTTTGTGACTTTGTATTATACTTTAGTTCATTATTTCGTAATATACATCACAGGAAATGGGTTCAACGTAGCTTATCTTAAAGGACCGATTTTAATCGAAATGATTTTAAATGTTCTATTGTATTATGTTTTGTTCAAATTGTTCAAAAAAATATTTAAATTTCCAAAATTTAAATTTATTTGAGGTACAAAATGAAGAAATTTGACAATAAATTTTTGAAAAAACTCGAAAAATACGATAGATTTACGATAATTATTGTAGTATTGGCGATAATGATGGCCGTACTTACTTTGAAGTTAATGCATTTGACATTGGTAAAAGGAAGTTATTATAGAGATATTGCCAAGAATAACAGGCTTCGTGAAGTCAAAATTCCTGCTCCTAGGGGAAATATTTACGATAGAAACGGTGAATTGTTAGCGACGACTAAAAATGTGTACGTTGCTAATTTGTACAAAGATCAAATCAAACAAATGAGTATTGATGATAGCAATGATGCGTTGCTGAATTTATCGAGAATTTTGGAAAAAGATGGGTCAATGAACACGGAAGATTTTCCAATAGCATTGAATGCTTTTACTTACAGAAATACGGACGATTATTTGAAAGAAGACAAATCTCCACTGGACAAAGTCGCATCAATTGTCATGGATAAAAACATAATGGCAAATCTAATCGACAAGACTTACACACAAGAAACAAATCAAGGAATTTATAAGAAAACTGTCCTAGATTATTGTTTGAATGCACTTCGTTCAAAAGGTTTGACTTTGAAATTGGATCGTAAAGACAATACAAAGTTTGATACCAATGACAAAGAAACTGTAAAGTTACTTAAAAAACACGGATTAAAGGAAACTTCAGATGTGAATTCTGCGATTGCTACGATAATCCAAAAAGACAAATCAATTATCAGAAAACTTTTGAATGATAGCGTCATTAGGTCGATGGTTTACAAGGAATTGGAAAAGGACAACCTTCAAGACAATATCGTTCTTAAAGATATGGAACTGAAAGACAACCAAAAGCTTTTGGAGAAAAAAGTTGAAATGATGAAGTTGTCCAACAAAATTGATTTCAAAACAGAAGCTGCGGACGATTTTGTAAATATTGTAAAAGACAACACGATGGTTGAGCTTTTGAAAAAAGTAGATGTAGAAGATGACAAGAAAACTGTTGTGTTGGAAAAAGCTCTGAACTTACTTAAGAAAAATGGAATACAAACAAACGTAGAGTTTAGTTTGGATGAAAAAGACAAGCAAAATCCAAAAGTTAAGGCTAAGTTTGTCACAGAAAGTAAAAAGTCTACAGATCCATACAAACACGTTGCAGATTTATTGAATTCGAATAATTTATCATATAAGTTTATCACAGACGATGATATAAAACTTATTGCTCAATCGGTAAACACTGAAAACAACATTAATCCTTCGATTAGTGTTAATGATTGGAAGTACATTTACCAAAAAAATATGGAAGATTTCTACAAGAGTTACGACAAGGAAATAAATTCAGATGTTAAGCTTTTGTATGAAGAAATTTTGAAGAATAATAAATGCGAAAAATATTCAAAATACGACGCCTACAATATCGTAAGTATTTACAATCAATTAAAAAACAAAGGACAAAAAGGTTATGAGCCAATCGCTCTAAGCTACAATTTAACGGAAGAATCCGTGAGTAGCGTCGAGGAAAGATTTGGAAAGAACCAAGGAATAGAGGTAGCGACAAGGTCAGTTAGATATTATCCTAATGGTGAAGAACTAAGTCATGTATTGGGATATATTGGAAAGATTTCTACTGAGAAAGAAATTGAAGAATACGTAAAACAAAAAGGCTACAGCAAGGATGCTTTGATAGGTAAAACTGGAATTGAAGAAAGCAAGGAAGATGCATTAAAAGGACAAGACGGATCTTTGAGGGTTATGGTCGACAGCAAAGGAAATAGAACTGAAACTTTGTCTGAGAAAAAGGCAATTCCTGGCGACAATGTGTATTTGAGTATTGACACTAATGTTCAAAGAGTTGCCGAAGAATCTTTGAAAAAATCTATAAAAGCCGTAAGCTCTGGAGGAACTTATGTATCCGAATGGGGCGACAAAACTTTAGCTGGATATAAAAATGCAAAAAGTGGTGCAGCAGTTGCAGTAGATGTTGAAACTGGAGAAATACTTGCAATGGCTTCATTCCCATCTTATAATCCAAATTTGTTTTCAACTGGGATTTCACAAACTGATTGGGAAAGTTTACAAGCAGAAGATCCAAAAGATCCAATATCCCCAAGACCTTTGTATAACATTCCAATGCAAGCTGCGATGCAACCAGGTTCTATTTTCAAACTTAATACTTCTCTTGCAGCATTAGAGGGTGGATTTGATCCTTATCATGAAATAAAATGCGGAGGATACGTAGATGTCGGCGGTTCTATATTCGGTTGTTGGATATGGAATGAACACAAAGGAACTCACGGTAGCGACAATGTGATGAAAGCACTAAGGGACAGTTGTAACTACTATTATTATTCTCTAGCACTTGGAAAGGATCAAAGACGTTCCAGAGATTTGGGGTACCAATTAAGTGTTGACGAATTAGTGTCTACTGCAAGAAAACTTGGACTAGGCAGTAAAACTGGAATAGATATCAATATTCCAGCAGAAAATTCTGGAACAGTTCCAGACCCACAAATAAAAGAAAATAACTTCAAAGCAATATTCAGAAGATTTTTGGAAAAAAATGCGGAAAAATATGTAAAAGAAGGAGAAGTATTTACTCCAAAGGAAATGAAATCCAAAATCGATAAAATAGTACTATTAGCAGATGATAAAAATCTTCAAACGAGAAGCAATATTATAAATACATTGGATAGTTTGGGATTTGATGCAGAAAAGAAATTGGACGGAGAGAGAAATTCGTTCGCCGATAAAATCAAATTCGATTATTTGAGCCAATCAAAGTGGAATATCGGTGATATGTTGAACGTAGTTATCGGTCAAGGACAGAACGCATACACGCCACTTCAAATGGCAAGATATATTTCTGCATTTGCAAATAATGGATACTTGAACAAGTTATCGCTTGTAAATGAAGTAAAATCCAATGACAATTCCACATCGCTATTTAAAAACGAAAAGAAAAGTGAAAGAATCAAATTGAAAAATTACGAAAATTTGGAATATATCAGAAAAGGACTTCACTTGGCTACGACTGAAGGCTACGAAAAAAATACTTTTAAAAACTTCCCAGTTTCTGCGGGAGTTAAGACAGGAACAGCCCAAGTTGGGGTTAATCCAGTAACTGGAGAGACTTATGATAACCACGCATGGATGATTGGATTTGCTCCAGTTGAAAATCCTAAAGTTGCAGTGGTAACAGTTATTATGCAAGGTGGAACGAGCACGAATAATGGGCCAATGACAAGAGATATAATGGCAGAAGCGTTGAAATTAAAAAAAGAAAAAGACGAAAAACAAGAAAATACTGAGAGTGAGAATGATATGTATGAAAACAGTACTCGTTAATTCACAATTACAAAAAAAGGCTTTGTTGATACAAAGCCTTTGTAATTTATTAGACGGAAAAATATTAATAATAAATTCAGAACAATCGAGAGACATTGAATATGCACTAGGAGTTGAAGACTACTGTGTGTATGACACATTAGATGTGTTAAATAAAATAGTAGATTACAAAAAAGCAATGGTCAAAATCAAAGATGATAAATACATCATCCCAGCAACAATAAAATCAGATAAGTATTCTCCTACTAAGACAGATTACGAAGATTTGTTAAATCAAGTAGATGAATTTGATATTGTGGTATTTACTGAAGATATCAAGATTGATTTTGATGAAGAAATAATGTGGGGAGATGGGAGAAAATCCCTTGCTACAAAACTATATCAAATTACAGATTCCTCAACAAAAAGAAAACAAGAATACAAATTCATCGGGAAGTTAGAATTTACGAAAGAATATGAGAAGAAAATCAACTCTTATTCTGAAGATGTAGATGAAAAATTAAAAGAGATAATCGACAATTACAAACAAAACAAAGAAGCGAAAATAGGACTACTAGATAGGATATTTAACAGATGAAATACCTATTTATAGATAAAAACACATGGGGATACCACGACGATGAGCTGAAATTATTGGGAGATTATAATAGTGAACTTGGGAACATTTATGTTGCCAAAATCACAAAATACGACAAAAAGCTTGATGCGTTCTTCATAGAATACGACAAGAAAAAAACAGGGTTTCTCAATAACACAAAATTTACAAATAATTTAAAGCCATCAGATGAAATACTCGTTCAAATGACAAAAGAGTCGATAGATGACAAATATCCCAAGTTTACAACGAAAATTACGATTGAAACCGAAAATTTGAAATACACAAACGGCGACAAATTAACATTTGAAGGAAAACAAAAATATAAAGATATCGATGATTTCAAGCAAAAATACAAATTTACAGGAATTGTCAAAGAGAATTTCTTCAAACAAGAAAAGTCACAACAAGAAAAAGAAATGAATTTCATTGTAAACAAATTACACTACATTGAAACAGAGAAGAAATTCCTTCCGATTCCAAAACTTTTGTACAAGAAAAATCCAGTGGATATAATAATTCAAGAAGAAGATGTGGATTATTTGATAACTAATGACAGAATAGTTTACAGACAGTACAAGGGGATTTTAAATGTAAAATTTGATGAAAATTACGATTATACCTATGATAATTTGATAAGTCGTGATATAATAGATAAAAATTCAGAAATAATAAAACTGGACAATAACGCAGAAATTGTCATTCAGAAAACTGAAGCGATGTGGGTTGTGGATGTGAATTCTTCGCAAATGATAATGAGTGAGGATTATTTTCACGAACTGAACACAAAAGCTTTGAAGAAAATTCATCAGATGATTTATTTGAAGAAAATGGTGGGCATGGTTATTGTTGATTGTGTCCGTGAAGGTGACAACAAAAAGTTATCAGATTTTATTGAAAATGAATTTTGTGAACCGAATATAAATTTTCATGGATTTAGCAATTTAAATCTATTAGAATTCACAGTAAAACTTGACAAATAAATGAAATTACTGTACAATTATTTGGTGTGTAACCGCTCGAATCGGGTTTTCAAACTTCAAAAGTACCTAGATTTGGCGAGTCTTAAAAATGAGGAGGTGCACTAAATGTTCGCAATTATTAAAACTGGTGGAAAACAATACAAAGTTTCTGAAGGAGATGTCATTAAAGTTGAAAAAATCGAAGCTCAATCAGGAGATAAAATCGAATTTGATCAAGTATTAATGGTAGCCGGAGACGATGTTAAAGTTGGAAGCCCTGTAGTAGAAGGAGCTAAGGTTTCAGCAGAAGTTTTGGATCAAAAGAAAGACAAAAAAGTTGTTATCTACAAATTCAAAGCTAAGAAAAACTACAGAAAGAAAAAAGGTCACAGACAACCATATACATTAGTTAAAATCGAAAAAATTGATGCTTAATGGTAACTGTCGATATTTTTAGAAAAGACAAAAAAATTGTAAAAGTCAATTCATCTGGTCATGCTGATCATGGATCCTATGGAAATGATGTTGTATGCAGTGCTATCAGTGTGTATCTGATAAATACTGTGAACACATTCACTGAAATACTTAAGCTTGACTGTGATAAGGTTCAATTTCATTTTGAAAGCGGAGATGCTTTTTTTGAGATTAACTACGACTTACTAAATGAGACTGAAATGATTCAGGTGGATATATTGATGAAATCATTAGTATTCGCGCTGGAATCAATACGAAACGAAAATATAAAACACTTGAAAATTAACTATCGGGAGGTGTAATGATGATAAAATTAGATTTACAATTATTCTCTAGTAAAAAGGGAGTAAGTTCTACTAAGAACGGTCGTGATTCCGAATCCAAAAGATTAGGAACTAAAAAAGGTGACGGCCAATACGTTCTAGCTGGTAACATATTAGTTAGACAAAGAGGAACAAAAATACATCCAGGCAACAACGTTGGAAAGGGTGGAGACGATACACTTTTCACTAAAATTGACGGAGTAGTTAAGTTCGAAAGAATTGGTAAAAACAGAAAGCAAGTTTCTGTATATCCAAAAGAAGCTTAATTTTTTAGCAACACCTTTGTTATGATTATAAATTGGATTTCCTTTTTATAATCGTAAGGTGTTGCTTTTTTAGTGGGAAATAATGTAAACTTACAAGTATAGTGAGCATTAATAAAGAGGTGAAAAATGTTTATAGATGTAGCGAAGATAGAACTAAAAGCTGGAAAAGGTGGAGACGGTTCTGTTGCATTTAGAAGAGAAAAATACGAACCATCAGGAGGCCCTGCAGGTGGCGACGGCGGAGATGGCGGTAGTATTATAATTGTAGGTGACAAAGACATTAAAACTTTGATGGATTACAGTTACAAATCCATTTACAAAGCTGAAAATGGCGGCGACGGCAGAAACAAAAAACAATTTGGAAAAAAAGGTGAAGATTTAATTCTTAAAGTTCCAGTTGGGACTTTGGTTAAAGATTACGATACAGATACGGTTATCTACGATGTAAAACACGATAAGGAAGAGTTTGTAATTTGCAAAGGCGGCAAAGGCGGAAAGGGAAATGTTCATTTTAAATCATCTATAAGACAAGCGCCAAGATTTGCAGAGCCTGGAGCAAAAGGTGAAGAAAAAACAATTAAGTTAGAATTAAAACTCTTGGCTGATGTTGGATTGATTGGTCTTCCTAATGTTGGGAAATCTACACTGTTGTCTATAATGTCAAACGCAAGACCTAAAATTGCAAATTATCACTTTACAACACTTGAGCCAAATCTTGGAGTGTGCAAAGTAGGAGAAAAAAGTTTCGTGCTTGCAGATATTCCTGGATTAATCGAAGGAGCAAGTGAAGGGCTGGGACTTGGTCATGATTTCTTGAAACACATTGAAAGAACTAAAATTTTAGTTCACGTGTTGGATATTTCTGGAAGTGAAGGTAGAAATCCAATCGAAGATTTTGAACTTATCAATAGCGAATTGGCTTCATACAATATCAAATTGAATGATAAAAAAATGCTCGTCGTTTTGAACAAAACTGACCTAGGGGCAGAAGATAATATAAAAGAATTTAGGGAAAAATATTCTGACAAAGTTGATGAAATCGTAGAAATAAGTGCTGCTACAACTGAGAATGTGGACAAACTTATGTATTTGATTGCAGATACTTTGGATAGTATAGAAGATGATTATTCTACATTGGATGAACAATACGTTTACTTTGAAGAGGAAAAAGAACCTGATTTCAAAGTTCGAAAAGAAAATGAAAACTACATTGTCGAAGGTCCATTGATTGAAAACTTAATTTACAGAACAAACTTTGAAGTGTACGAATCTGTTAACCACTTGCAAAAAGTTCTTGAAGACAAGGGAGTTATCCAACAATTAAAAGATCTTGGAATTCAAGATGGAGACAACGTAGTTATCGGTGATGTAGAATTTGATTTTTATGAATAGGAGATAAAATGATAACACCAAAACAAAGAGCAAAATTAAAAAAGATTTCTCACGGTTACAAACCACTTGTAAATATCGGCAAAGGTGGAATTTCAGAAAATACTTTGAAACAAATCGATGATACTTTGAACAAGAGAGAAGTCATGAAGATTAAAATTCTCAACAATAATTTGGACGATAGAGATATGTTGATAGACGAAATATTGACAAAACTTGACTGTGAATTTGTCAGATATATGGGAAATATTCTAACAATTTACAGAGAGTCTGAAAACAAGGTAATAGATTTAGATGATTAAAGTCGGAATAATGGGTGGGACTTTTGATCCCATTCATATAGGACATTTGATATTAGCTATGGAAGCTATTAATTACAAAAATTTGGATGAAGTGTGGTTTATTCCTACTGGTAATCCGAATTTTAAGCAAGATAAAAATGTCACAGACAAACAAAAAAGATTTGAAATGGTGAAGATTGCCACACAGGATAACAAGAAGTTTAATGTATGTGATTATGAAATCAACAAAAATGGCGTGACATATTCATGGGAAACTATGAAATATTTGAGAGAAAATTACGACTATGATTTTTATTTCATAATGGGCGAAGATTCGCTAATGAGTGTGGAAACTTGGGAAAATGCAGAAGATTTTTTGAAAAATACTAAGATTTTGGCTTGTATTAGAAGACAAGAAGAGATGTCCAAACTAGATGTAAAAATCGATGATTTAAAATTAAAGGGATATTTTGTGGAGAAAATTCCCACAAGTTTTATAGATATTTCTTCTACAAAAATCAGAGAAAAAGTTCAAACAAATCAAGATTTTAGGTATTTCGTGCCAAATCAAGTTTTTGAATATATTGTGAGAAACAAATTATATGAAAGTTAAAGAAATAGAAAATAATTTGAGTAAAATGCTCAAAAAAACAAGATACGAACACGTTTTGAGAGTGAGGGACAAAGCTATTGAATTAGCAAAGCTTTACAATCAAGATTCTGTAAAAATAGAATTAGCGGCGCTTCTCCACGACTGTGCAAAAAACAACGAAGAAATGTATTTGGATAAGTACAAGAAAGAATTTGAAGAGCTTAGAGATTTGAGAGGGAAAAATTCTGATATGGATAATCCTAAGTTGTTGCATTGCTATTTGGGTAGAATTGTCGCTAACAAAGAATACGGCGTGAATGACGAAGAGATTTTGGATGCGATAGAATTTCACACAACTGGAAGAACTAATATGACTGATTTCGAAAAAATAATTTACTTGGCTGATAAGACCGAAGATAAGAGAGATTATGATGACGTTGATGAAATCAGAAGATTATCCAAAATAAATTTGAATAAAGCAATTGTCAAATCACTAGATGATACGATAAAATATCTTATAGAAGGTGAGAGGGAAATATCTATCACTAGTGTTAATGTCAGAAATTATTTATTGAAGGGAGTATAGATGACTGAATTAGAGTTAGTTCAAAAAGCAATAGACGATAAGATTGGAAAAGACATTGTAACTTTGAAATTAGATTCAGCTGTTGCAGATTATTTTGTGATTGCAACTGCCAATGCACCTAACCACGCTCAATCTATTATTGATGAAGTGGAAAAAGTGTGCGACGAAAATGGTTTTGAGATTTTAGGAAAAGAAGGTTACAGCGAAGGTAACTGGATTTTGCTAGATCTTAATGATATTATAGTACATGTATTTACAGAAGAAGCACGTTCTTTCTACGATATAGAAAGATTGTGGAATTAGGAGGACAGTATGAAATTTTTACATTCAGACAAAGCACCTGCTGCAATTGGACCATATTCACAAGCAACATCTGCTAACAAAACAATTTATGTATCAGGACAACTTCCAATCGTTGATGGAGAGTTACAAACTGATATAAAAAAAGCTACAAAAGCATCATTAGATAATATTTTACATATTATCGAAACGGAAGGCGGAAAAGTAGAAAACATCGCAAGAGTTGGCGTGTTTATGCAAGATTTATCACAATTTTCTGATATGAACGAAGTTTATGCAGAATTTTTTGGAGATCACAAACCAGCAAGAAGTGCAGTTCAAGTTGCAGCTCTTCCAAAAGGAGCAATAATCGAAATAGAAGCGATAGCTGAATTAGACTAAGAATTTTTCCTCTGGGTAGATTTTACTCAGGGGATTTTTTTTGCTTAAATCGTATTAAATTGTTAAGCAATTGTATTAATTCGTTTTGAATGTCAACAATTATCAAAATTGATACCATTTTGTAACTTTTTATGATATTATGTATGTATATTAGGAGGTTGTATCTATGAAGAACTTAAAAGATATTGCTAAGGTATCGTTTGTCGCACTGTCTGTGTCATTAATGATCTCAACAGGATCTATGGCTCAAACAGAAAATGATAAGAAAGATGTAGAAAACGAGCTTAGTGCCAAATATACATCAATTAGCACACACAATCAAAGTAAGTTGACTAAGAAAGCTAAATTGGGATACGCTAACGTAGACAACTTACAAAATGAAAAAAAGGAAAATGGTGATTTGAATCATGAAGATTTAAAATCAACAGATTCAAATAAAGATATTAAGGAAAAATCAGAAAAAAAAGAAGCTTCAGAGTCTACAAAAGATGAAGAAGAGACTGAAAAAGAAGTTGTATCTGAAAAATCAGATATAAAAGATACAGAAGAAGTCTTAGAAGATTCGCCTATTAAACCTGAGAAATCTGTATCAAAGGAAAATTCAGAAGAACAAGTTTCTGAAGAAGCTGATGATAAAAAAGCGCAAGATGAAGAAGTAAAAGCATTAAATTCTGCTGGACAAATCATTCCTTCTAGAATTGCAGGTCAAAACAGATACGAATCTGCTGCACAAATTTCAAGAGAACAATTCACTAATGCTAAGAAGGTTATTGTTGTTAATGCACAAAAATACGCCGATGCATTGAGTGCAACGACTTTGTCTGATGGAAAATATTCTATTTTGTACACAGAAAAAGACTCACTTCCAACAGCTACAAGAAATGAGATTCAAAGACTTAACCCTGTAGAAGTGTATCTTCTTGGTGGCAAGCAATCCATTAGTTCTGGAATTGAAAACATATTAAAGAAATACTCAAATAAAGTTACTAGAATTGCTGGAAGAGACAGATACGAAACTAGCGCAAAGGTTGCAGCTATGAGCAAGAAAAAGAACGTCGTTATTGCAAGTGGAGAAAACTTCAGCGACCCACTTTACGCATCTTCTTACGCTTATTCAAATAACGCTAAGATATTGTTGAGTTCTGGAAAAACTTTGTCCAGACAAACAAGAGATTATTTACTTAGAAATAAATCTAGTATAGGAAAAGTGACAGTTGTTGGTGGAGGACAATCCATATCATCGGCTACAGTTAGATACATTCAATCAGTCACTGGCAAAAATGTTAGTAGAATTAGTGGAAGAAGTAGATACGATGGATCTGTAAAAGTGGCTAATTCTATGAACAAGGACAAAGTGTTCATCGCAAGTGGTGAAGATTTTGCAGATGCACTTGCTATAAGTCCGTTGGCCCAAAAATTAAATGCACCGATTTTATTGAGCTCAAGAAGTAAACTAGACACAAGTGTCATAGCATTCTTGAATAACTTCAAAAAGTCGATCAAGGATGTATATATTGTTGGTGGATATAGAACTATAGACAATAATGTTTATGGCACAGTAAAAAATGTATTAGCAAAGCCAGTTAAAAAACCACAAGCAAAACCACAGCCAAAGCCACCTGTTGTAAAAGATCAATCAGATATTATCGAAAAAGATAAAGCGATAGGTTTGCACGATTTCGTGGTTGCAAAACACTCAACAAAACTTTACAATGCTGCAAATAGTTCTGCAAAATCTGTAAGAGATATCAACACTTCAACAGTTATGCAAGTTATAAATATTTTAAATAATGGATGGATGCAATTGGATATAAATGGATTTAAAGGATATGCAAAAATTGATGATTTTGGAATGTTTAATCCTAACAAATACAGATTAGTATTTCAACAAGGAGCAGACCTTTCAAAATTCAACCGCAATGTAAATATGAAATTAGCTAAGCAAAACGGAATGGATTTTGTAATATTAAAAGCAGGTTCCGGATACAGTGGTGAAGATCCAAAATTCCAACAAAACTACAGAAATGCAAAAGCAGCTGGATTAAACGTTGGAGCATATTGGTATTCATACGCTGTAAATGTTGAAGAAGCTAAGGAAGAAGCTGTAAGATACTTGAAAATATTGGGCAAAAAACAATTCGAATACCCAGTATATTTGGACTTCGAAGATCCTTCACAACGTAGAATTCCAACAAAAACAAAAACAGATATGGCGATTGCCTTTATGAGTATTCTTGAAAAGAATGGATACTACACAGGATTGTACAGCTCAGGATATTGGATTAACAACCAATTCGAAAAAAATAGATTGAAAGATTACGATATTTGGATTGCACATTGGCACGTTACAAGTCCTAACTGTTTCACACCAGATTATGGAATGTGGCAATTCACAAATAAATCAAAAATAAAAGGCGTTCCAGATACTGGAGAAGGCGGAGTAGATATGAACTATTCCTACAAAAACTACCCAAAGATTATCAAAAATGCCAAACTAAATAATTTTTAAATTAGAGCTCTGAAAAGAGCTCTTTTTTGAATGCGTATAATTTACAAAAAATATGGTATATGGTAAAATTTGAGTTAGTTAAAAGGAGTGAATGATATGAAATTAGGTATTGTGGGGCTTCCAAATGTAGGAAAGTCCACACTTTTTAATGCGATAACAAAAGCAGGTGCAGAAATGGCGAATTATCCATTCTGTACGATAGATCCTAACATCGGACTTGTAAATGTTCCTGATGAAAGAGTGTATAAATTAGCAGAACTTTTTAATTCCAAGAAAGTTATTCCAGCGACTATCGAATTTTACGACATTGCAGGTCTTGTAAAAGGAGCAAGTAAGGGAGAAGGTTTAGGAAATAAATTTTTGGAAAACATTAGAGAATCCGATGCTATTGTTGAAGTTCTAAGATGTTTTGAAGACGAAAATATAGTTCACGTTGATGGATCAGTGGATCCTCTTAGAGATATCGACACTATCAACTACGAACTTATTTTATCTGATTTGGAAATGGTTGAAAGAAGATTAGAAAAATCCAGAAAAGCTTTGAAAGGTAATAAGGATTTGAAGGAAGAAGTGGATCTTCTTGAAAAAATCTACGATGTTTTATCAGAAGGAAAATCAATTAGAATCTTGGATTTGGACGAAGATGAAATGAAACTTATGAGAAGCTTCAATCTTTTGAGTGTAAAGCCAATAATTTACGTGTGCAATGTAAGTGAAGACGAAGTAGCAGATGCTTACGAAAACAACGAAATGGTTCAAAAAGTTAAAGATTTTGCAAAATCAGAAGATGCAAAAGTAGTTGTAATCTCTGCGCAAATTGAATCAGAAATTTCTGCGTTGGATAGCGAAGAAGACAAGAAAGAATTTTTGGAAGCAATTGGTCTTGAAAAATCAGGAATTGATGATTTGATTACACAAAGTTACGATTTGCTTGGACTTATGAGCTTCTTGACAACTGGTGAAGATGAAACTCGTGCATGGACTATCAAGAAAAATACTCCTGCAGTTCAAGCAGCTGGTAAAATCCATACAGACATTCAAAGAGGATTCATCAGAGCAGAAATCGTAAATTACGATGATTTGATTGAATTAAAATCTATGCCTGCAGTCAGGGAAAAAGGTCTTATGAGATTGGAAGGCAAAGACTACTTGATGCAAGATGGAGATGTAGTTCATTTTAGATTTAATGTTTAAAATAAAAACACATATAAGTATCAAAAACCAGTTAAAGGTATTGGTAATATATTAGAATTTAAATCAAAACCGTATTAGCAAAGAATATCATTCGTAAAAAATAATTACAAATTCTAGCGAAATGAAGCGTTAAAAAATCTCATTGTTTGAGTGCATAGCACGAGTTTGAGATTTTAGCTTCATAAGCTTTGAATTTGTTTATTTTTGGAGACAGATATTTGTGCTAATTGGTTTTGATTTTTTTATTAGCATAATTTACAAACTAGGTATTAATTTACCTAGTTTTTTTGTTAGCGTGAAAATAAACATTGTTATTTTTTGTGATATAATTATTATAACTACGAGGAGGTAATTTATGATTACAGAAAGATTAGAAAAGCTAAGAAAAAAAATGAGCGAAAGAAATATCGATGCGTATGTTGTATTATCGAGTGATCCTCATACATCTGAATATTTAGCAGATTATTATAAAACTAGAAAATATATTACTGGATTTAGTGGTAGTGCAGGAACTGCTGTAATTTTGAAGAAAAAAGCGGCTTTATTTACTGATGGAAGATATTTTATTCAAGCTGCTAAGGAACTTGAAGGGTCTACTGTAGAATTGATGAAGATGGGTGAACCTGGGGTTCCAACTTTAATTGAATATTTGAATGAAAATGTCGGCGAATGTGGGAAAATAGGAGTTGATGGTCTTACTTTGGACTACAATGATTATTATCAATGGTTGGAAAATCTTGGCGATAGAATGATAATCACTGATGTGGATTTTGTTGGAGATATTTGGGAAGATCGTCCAGAAAAACCAAATTCAAAGGCTTATGCATTTGATGTAGAATATTGTGGCAAGGATACTAAGACAAAATTAAAAGAGCTAAGATATTTTATGGATTCTAACGATTGTGATTACAATTTTATAGGCTCTTTGGATGATATTTGCTACCTTTACAATATTAGAGGTAATGATGTTTTGTACAATCCTGTTATCATAAGTTATGCATTGGTTGGAAAAGATTTTGCTAATTTGTACATTGATGATGAAAAAATCGACGATGATTTGATTGAATTATTAAAAGAACAAGGTGTTACTGTAAAAGCTTACGAAAAAGTCTTCGAAGATTTGAGTGAGCTTCCAGGAAAAAGTGTTTTATTCTTGGATCCTTCTAAGACAAATGTAAGAATTTACAATTCAATTAATTCAAATATTAGAATTTCAAAAGGAATTCAACCTACAACTTTGATGAAAGCTCATAAGAATGAAACAGAAATTAAAAATCAAAAGAATGCTTACATCAAAGACGGCGTTGCGTTGGTTAAGTTTTTCAATTGGGTAGAAACAGGTACTCCAACTGGAAATGTTACTGAAATGAGTGCAGCAGATAAGTTGAGATATTTCAGAGAACAAGGCGATTTGTTCATGGATTTAAGTTTCGGTACTATATCTGCATACGGAGAAAATGCGGCGCTTCCTCATTACGAACCATCAGTTGATCATCCAGTCACTTTACAATCGAAGGGATTGTATTTGGTTGATAGTGGTGCGCAATATTTGGATGGAACTACTGATATTACTCGTACGGTTGCTCTTGGTGAATTGACTGATGATGAAAAACTACACTATACTTTAACATTAAAATCACACATCAATTTGATGACTACAATCTTCCCTAAAGGAACAAAATCATCGAGCTTAGATCCAATTGCAAGAAGACCTATTTGGCAAGAAATGTTGGATTTCAGACACGGCACAGGTCACGGTGTGGGATTCTACCTTGGTGTTCACGAAGGACCACAAAGAATAGCATCAGTAAATAATGATATCGATATGGATGAAGGAATGGTTACTAGTGACGAACCAGGAATTTACATCGAAGGTTCACACGGAATTAGAATCGAAAATATTATGCACTGCATCAAAGTTGGAGAATCTGAATTTGGAGAATTCTTGGGATTTGAATCATTGTCTATTTGCCCAATTGACACAAGACCTGTTATCAAAAAAAAATTACTTCCTTTCGAATTAGAATGGTTGAACAATTACAATAAAGAATGCTACGAAAAATTATCACCATACTTGGAAGGATCTGACTTAGAATATCTTGAACAACAAACAAAAGCAATATAGAAATGTTTGATATAAAAAAAGAACTGCAAAAAGTACCTCACAAACCAGGCGTTTACATTATGCACGATAAGAACGACGAGATAATCTACGTTGGCAAGGCGATTGATTTGAGAAGACGTGTGGGTCAATATTTTGATTCATCAAAGAAACTCGCAAAAGTCGCTGCAATGGTAAGTCACGTAGAATATTTTGAATATATTATCGTGAATAATGAATGTGAAGCTTTGGTTCTGGAATCAAACTTAATCAAGAAAAACAGCCCGAAATACAACATCGTTTTAAGAGACGATAAGCAATATCCATACATCAAAATCACGAACGAAAAGTTTCCAAGAGTCTTGAAAACTAGACGTGTTTTGAAGGATAAGGCGAAGTATTTTGGGCCTTTTCCTAATGCTTATGCAGTTAATGATATTATAGATTTAATTCATGAAACGTACAAAATCAGAACGTGTAATTTGAATTTTGATAAGGGTCAAAAGCTTAAGAGACCTTGTTTGAATTATTATATCAATCGTTGTGATGGAATGTGCGTTTATGATGTTAACGAAGAAGATTACAACAAAGAATTGTTAGAAGTGGAAAATTTCTTGAATGGTCGTGAAGATGACTTGACTAAGAAATTGACCGATAAAATGATGGCTGCCTCCAAGAATTTGAACTTCGAATTGGCAGCGAAACTCAGAGATTCTATCGCAAATATTCAAGTGATTTTGGAAAAACAAAACATCACCAACACCAAGGGGTTGGATTTGGATATGATATCCATGGCTAGAGAAGCGGAGACTGTATGCGTTCAAGTTTTTTTCATGAGAAATGGTAAAATTATTGAAAGACAACATTTCATTATCGACAATAAATACGAGGAATCAAACGAACATATTGTTGGAGAATTTTTCAAACAATTCTACATTGATTTGACTTACGTTCCGAAACAAATTCTCACAGATATTGAAATCGAAGACAGAGAGCTTATCGAAGAAATGCTAACTGAGAAAAAAGGTTCAAAAGTAGAAATCAAAATTCCTAAAAGAGGTAATAAGACAGACCTTTTGGAAATGGTAAGAGTTAATGCAAAAGAAGGATTGGACAAATACATTTCCAGACATTTGAAAAGAGAACGTAATCGTGAGAATGCAATACTCGATTTGCAAGACATCACAGGGGTTAAACCAATTTATAGAATTGAATGCTACGATATTTCTAACACAAGTGGTGTAGATTCTGTGGGAAGTATGATTGTGTTCAAAAACGGGGCTAAATCTTCCAAAGATTATCGTAAATTCAAAATCAAAACTGTAGAAGGTGCAGATGATTACGCATCACACAGGGAAGTGTTGACGAGAAGATTCAGAAGACTTTTGGATTCTGATAATAGAGACAAGAGCTTTGATGAAATGCCTTCTATTATTTTGATGGATGGTGGCAAAGGTCAAGTCAATATCGCAAAAGAAGTGTTGAACGAATTCAACTTGGATATCCCGATTTTGGGACTTGTAAAAGATGATAAGCATAGGACGCGTGGAATAATTTACGAAAACGACGAAATCAGATTGAAAGTGAACACTCCTTTGTACAGGTTGTTGTTTGCGATTCAAGAAGAAACACATAGATTTGCAATCAATTATCACAGAAAACTGCACGAGAAAAACTTCAAAAAATCTGAATTGGACAATATAGCTTTAATAGGAGAAAAAAGAAAAAAAGCTTTGATGAAACATTTTAAAACTCTTGACAGAATAAAAAAAGCCAGTGTAGAAGAGCTTTGCGAAGTTGATGGAATGAATGAAAAAGCAGCAGAAAATATAGTAAATTATTTTAAGCAATAATTTGCTATATTTTTTTATTGTAAAGAAATATTGATTGATGGTAATATATAAGGTAGTAAAGGATGGATGGTTTATGAACAGAAATAATTCTACTTTAATTAAAATGATAATGTTATCAATATTTGTCGCAATAGGAGTTGTGATATCTCCAATTTTGAGAGTTGTTGGATTTTGTCCAACACAACATTTTGTTAATATAGTGTGTGCGGTATTTTTGGGACCATGGTATGCACTTTTGTGTGCGACATTGATTGGAATAATCAGAATGTCACTAATGGCAATTCCACCGTTAGCATTGACTGGAGCTGTGTTTGGAGCGTTTTTGTCGGGAGTTTTGTATAAAAGAACGAACAAATTAATTATGGCTTGTATTGGAGAAGTTATTGGAACAGGAATAATAGGATCGATTGTAAGCGTTCCTGTTATGAAGTTTTTCTTCGGAAAAAGCAATTTGACTTTGTTTTTCTACACGCCATCATTTGTGCTGGCGACTTTAATGGGAGCGACTGTAGCATTTGCATTTTTAAAGGCTATGCAAAAAAATAAAATGCTAGATAAATTAAAGGACAGTATCAATGGATAATTTAATTCAAAAAATGTCAGAGATTTACTCTGATTTGTACAACAGTAATAATCTGATTCATTGCCTTACGAACGCGATTTCAATCAATGATATGGCAAACGCAGTTCTGAGTGTTAACCAAAGTCCGTTTATGGCAGATAATCCACGAGAAGTCGAAGATGTTACGAGAAATTCTGATTCCCTATTGGTAAATTTCGGAAATATTACGGATTATAGGATAGAGTCAATCAAAAAATCGGTAAGAATTGGAAATGAAAACAACATTCCAATTACTTTGGATTTGGTTGGAGTTAGTGCATCAAAATTAAGGTTGGATTTGACGTTAGATATTTTGAAAAATCATACAATAACTTGTATTAAAGGAAATTACAGCGAGATAAAATCACTGTTTATTAAAGATTTAAGTACAAAAGGTGTGGATTCAAGAAAGCTTGAAGTAATTGATGTGATTAATTACTGTAATAATTTGCATGAAAAGTACCATTCAATCGTTGTGGCAACAGGCCATACGGATATTGTGTGTTCAGATGAGATTTATCTGCTTAATAATGGCGATGAAAGGCTTTCAAAAATCACAGCGACAGGTTGTGTTGTGGGAAGTTTGATAGCGTGTACACTTAGCGTATCCCAATCGATAGAAGCATGTGTTCTAGCAATTAGCATGATGAATATTAGCTGTGAAATGATGGATAAAAGTGTTGGACTTAGTTCTTTCAAAATCGGTTTGTACGATAATTTATCCAAAATAAAATGGGAACAAATAAAGGAGAATATAAATGCGAGAAAAGTTGAATCTTAGCTTGTACTTGGTTACTGATAGGACAAATGTTAAAGATGAGGAAGTTTTTTTAACAAAGATTGAAGATTCTCTTAAAGGTGGAGTAACATTGGTACAACTAAGGGAGAAAAATATCTCTACAAGAGAATACATAGACTTGGCGAAAAAAGTGAAGGTAATTTGCGACAAGTTTGATGTGCCGCTTTTAATTGACGACAGAATTGACGTTTGCTTGGCAAGCAAGTGTGCAGGAGTTCATCTTGGAGATGAAGACATGGAAATAAAAGATGCAAGAAGAATTTTGGGAGATAATTACATTATTGGCGCAACTGCGAAAAGTGTTGCCAGAGCTATACAATGTGAAAAAGAAGGCGCAGATTATCTTGGGGTTGGGGCGATTTATCCAACGAAAACCCACGTTAAAACGAAAATAACATCGGTTGATACCCTAAGAGATATCAACAATAGCATAAGCATAAAAACTGTCGCTATTGGCGGTTTAAATGAGGATAACATAGATGTATTAAAAAACAGTGGTGCAAGTGGGATAGCAGTTGTAAGAGCGTTGATGAATGACGACAATCCACAAGAAAAAGCACACAGATTATTAGAAAAATCAAAACAAGTTTTAGAATTGAGGTAATTATGAAAAACAAATTTAAATTAGTATTGTTAGTTATGGTGTTGATGTTGGTTATGGTATCTTGTAAAAAAGCAAATCCAATCACACTTCCAAATATAGATGATTCACAAGTAATCACAGTTACAAAAATCGAAGAAAACAAGGAAGGACCAACGGCATCCATCACTTCGAAAAAAGATATCGTAGACACAATTAAATTGATAAAAGAAAAAGCAAAACCAACTAGAAAAAAATCAAACAACGACACACCTGCGAATACAAAAGATTTTAGAAAAATGGAAATCTTCTACGGAAAAGACGAAAAAATGACGTTGTATTTGTATCAAAACAAAAAATACTACATTGAAAAACCATACGAAGGAGTGTGGGAAATCGACAAGGATACGTTTAACAAATTAATAGGTGCGATGTAGTTTTATCGTAGAAATTTATTGTGTAGATAAACCATCATACACGAATATTTAGACTTCAAAAATTGTTGATTTCTAAATCTCAAAATCCTAAAATTGCAAACTCGTTTCACTCAAACAGTGCAATTTTTAACGGATTTCTCGATTTGAAATCAAATCAATTTTTTCCGTATGATATTCTTAGTATGATTGGTTTACTATTAAATACGAGTAATAATTTAGGGTGCATTTCGATGCGCTCTTTTTTCTTTGAAAAAATATTGCATCTGTGTCTAATCTGTATTATAATAAGTAATACAAGGAGGACAGAATGATTAACATAAATACGACGAGTGATGTTCCAATTTACACTCAAATTCGAAACGAGATTATTAGAGAAATTGCTAGTGGAAATTTGCAAAATGGCGACGAACTTCCTTCTGTTAGACAATTTGCAAATGATTTGGGAATTAATCCTATGACGATTAGCAAAGCTTACAATATTTTGAAGGACGAAAAAATAATTGTAATAGATAGAAGAGTTGGGGCAAAGATTTGCGTGGACGAAGATTATTCACGAAATTCATTTGAAGATGAATTGAAACTACTGTTGATGGAAGCGAAAATTCGCGGCAAATCACAAAAGGATATTAAAAATATAGTGGAGGAAATTATAAAATGATGTTGCAATTTATTTTATTTTTTAGTTTGGTGTTTATTTTGTTTATCATGCGAAGATTTAACATATATACATTGAAAATAAACGATAAATTTATGTTGTTTACGAATTTTCCAAAAGGTCATGAAGATGATGAGTTCATCGTCGATTTGCTGGGAAAAACTAAGAAAAAATTGAATATTTTATTTGCAGTGAGTATTGTTTTATCTTTAATTGTGTTACTTGATTATGATTGGATAATGCTTGTGTATTACAATTTAATAGTCGTTTATCTTGTGAGTGCAAATATTATTGAATATAACGCAATGAAAGTAATACGACAATACAAAAAGAACAATAATATATCGACTGAGAGTAGTATTTTGACGTATGATTTGAAGACTTCAAGAGATATTGAAAAAAAGAAAATCAAACTAAAGGCCTGGATAATTCCGCTGGTAGTTCAAATCGTATTGTTGGTAGCTTTTTTTAAAAACAGCGAGATGTTCTTCGTCTACATTTTGTTGCTAGTCGCAATGAGTGTGAGTACAATATTAACGGGATGGTTTTTGGGAAGGAAAAACACCAAAGTTTATTCGACTAATTCTGATGAAAACTTAAAGTTGAATGAAGAAAGCATCATAAAAGTACAACAAACGATGTATGCGATATATATAATGTTTATAGTTTTGGGATTTATTGTAGCTTATTACTCATCAAAAGATGTTTACAGAATTTTCCCGATTTTTTCATACATTGTTTTGTACACGTTAGCGATAATATTGGCTCTTTTTAAATATCAAACCATAGCAAAAAACTTAACTGCGATTAATAGCGACTTGTACAATGGGGACTTCTTTGATCCTTGGGGTTATTATAATCCGAAAGATGACAGGCTAATGGTTGAAGATATTAGCGTGAGAAATGGTAATATGACATTTAATAGGGCAAAATTATCAGGCAAAATACTATATGCATTGACTGCAGTTTTATTGATTTCTATTGAATTTTTGATGATAAATATGAGTTTACCAAAAACGTATACTGTAGATAACACCACAAGCACTCTTACAATTACTGAATCTGTTTACACTACTGTAATCGACAAAAAATCAATCGAAAAAGTTGAGCTAATCGAAGACATCAACAAAACAGATGGCGTTAGATTAAATGGAACATCACTAAAACACTATTCCTATGGTAAATTTAATATTAAGGGAATTGGAAACTGTGATGTGTACATTCACAACGATAATCCAAGGGCTATTTGGATTAAGACTAAGGATAACAAAAACCTTGTGTTTAATTTTCCAACAGTAAAAGAAACCGAAAAGTTTTATAAAAATTTACGCTAATTGTTTTTTTTAAAATTCTGGGTATATATTAATTAATAAATATTAGTAGAAATATTTTATTAATATGGGAGGGAATTTATGAAGAAATTTTTGATGGTTGCATTATGTATGATGATTTTTGTGTCGTGTGGAAAAAAAGAAGTGTACAAGGGCGTAGAATCCAGCGTAAAAGTAGACAGAATCAAAAAAATGGATTCTCACAACAAATACACAGATAAGTTAAAGAACTCTGAGTTTATTCAGAAATTGTATGGAGATAAAATTGTCGTGTTGAAAGATGGCAAGAATTTTATTTACGACGATTCCAAGGACGAATTGGTACAACTAGATGATGGATACGGAATACACGATGTCGATAAGAAGGATTATCTACTTTAAAAATCAGATGAATCTTTTGCTTCTAAGTTGATGATTAAAAGTGATGGTGAAGTGAAAAATCTTACATCAACAGAGCATATTAGTGATGCTAAGTTATCGGATAAAAATGTGTACGCTATGGTTTTGCGTTCTGATTCTCCAATTAAATTTTTTGAATGTGAAATTTTTAGGAATAATAATGATGCATTTGAATCTACTGGCAAAATTGGGAAATTAATCAAAAACGATAAGTCTATAATGTATATGCATTATGAAAAGGAAAAATTAACTGTCAAAGATATGGACGATAAGGAAATCTTCAGTAGGGATTTGACAGAAGATGAGTTTCCGATTGATGTTGTGATGAATAATAAGGATGTCTTCTATTCTTTGTACGATTTCAAAACCGGAAATTCAAGGTTGTACAAGAATGATAAGTTGATAATGGAATCTACTATTAAAGGTTATGAAAATGTATTGAAAAGATTTAAAGTGTCTAAAAAATATATGACTTGGTTGGACAATAAGATTGCTTATAATCTAGAAAAAGATAAACTAGTATTTTTTGAAGATGCAAAAGATGATACAATGATCGTTCCAATAGGTGATAGCGTGTACAGTTTGAAAATCAAAAACTCAATCGGGATGTTCAATGATGACACTATAAAATTCAAATAGACAATCATGACCACCCGTAAAACGGGTGGTTTGTTCAAGGGCTATAAGCCCGAGTGATACCAACCAGCGTCTCAAGGCG